>Ga0099364_10000990_pt1 | contig 47809 bp, 49 predicted proteins | sample TergutTh196P3_FD_73070 | JGI IMG/M metagenome (GOLD analysis project Ga0099364, IMG submission 73070) | Microcerotermes parvus P3 segment gut microbial communities from Pointe-Noire, Republic of the Congo - Th196 P3 | ecosystem: Host-associated > Arthropoda: Insects > Digestive system > Gut ...
TCTGTGCTCTCTGTGGTTAAAATTAAAATTAATATAAGGAGATATTTATGGCAAAAAAAACAGCAAAACCTGCGGCACCAAAGCCGATAAACAGCGGCGGAATGAAAAATTTTGAAGAACGCCTTGAACGGCTTGAAAAATTGGGCGAGGCAATTCGCAAGACGGATATTCCCCTGGATGAAGCTTTAAAAGCTTTTGAAGAAGGAATCCGCCTTGCCCGTACTTTGGAAACCGATTTGGAAAAAATAGAAAATCGCATTGAAATATTAATGAACTCCGATGATGCGCCGGCAAGCGAATCGCCCGAACTGGAATTATTTGACGATGACGAATAATACGATGTCAAATATCATCAAGGTATTGCCGCCAGAGGAGGCAAAACGCATTGCCGCAGGCGAAGTTGTTGACCGTCCTGCCGCATTGGTGCGCGAATTTTTAGACAATGCCATTGACGCCGGCAGTACGAATATCGAAGTTTCTATAGAAGAAGGCGGCTGTAAAAAAATAGAAGTGTCCGATGACGGCTCCGGTATGACACGCGATAATTTGGAAATATGTTCTTTAACACACGCAACAAGTAAAATAAACGGTCTTAACGATTTGGAAACGGCGACTACTCTTGGCTTTCGCGGAGAAGCTTTAGCGGCGGCGGCAGCGGTATCACGGCTTGAAATTGTCTGCAGTACAGACGGTAGAGAAGCTTGGCAGCTTGGAATCGGTCCCGGAGACAGTTTCCCCATGCACATTGAACAGCACCGCCGTACAAAGGGTACGACTGTAAGAGCGCTTAACATTTTTGAAAGCATTCCTGCCCGAAAAAAGTTTTTAAAAAGGGAAGGAAGCGAAGGAACTCTTTGCCGTCAGGCTTTTTTGGACAAGGCGCTTGCGTTTAACGAAATAAATTTTCGCTTTGTACAGGACGGCAAGTTAAAAGATTTTTTTCCTGCTGTAAACACAAAAAAAGAAAGGTTTGCCTCCGCTCTTTTAAAAGCAAACGAGAGTGCCTTTTTACATGAAATAAATGTTACAGGAAACGGCTTTACCGCAGCGGTTGTAATTGGCGGACCCGAACTTTACAGAAACGACAGACGGCAAATGTTTGTCTTTGCAAATGGCAGGCGCATTAATGATTATTCGCTTATTCAGGCTTTGGAATACGGAGCGCAGGGGTGGTTTCCCAATGGCACTCATCCTGTGGGAGCGGTTTATGTAGAAGTTGACCCCTCTTTAGCGGACTTTAACATTCACCCTGCAAAAAGAGAAGTACGGTTTAAGGATCCGGGGGCAATTCATCAGGCGATTACAGGGGGATTACGGAATTTTTTTCACACGCAATTTTTAATTACCTCACGCGAAGACGCAAAGACGCAAAGGAATGAAGAGTTGGGATTTTCTAATAATACACAGAGCTATGCGCAGCAACAATATCATGAAGAAAAAACTACAAAGCAGGATATTAGAAATTTTTTAGATACAGTAAGAAGCAAATTGGATAACGATAAAAATACAATTCAACCATCTTCCCCACTCCCTATCTTCATAGGCAGAGTATTCGGTCTCTTCATCCTAATCGAATGGAACGATAAACTTTACATGATAGACCAACATGCGGCGCATGAAAGAATTTTATATAACAAATTTCTTGCCGAACCTATACCTAAACAGGAACTGCTTGCGCCTATTCCTTTCACAGCCGAAAGCGATGAAGAAGATGCTTTCCTTGAAAATAAACGCGAAGAGTTATCCCATCTTGGCATCGATATTGAAAAAGACGATGGAAGCTGGTACATTTCCGCCTTACCTGCCGATTGGCGAACAAGCGACTCGGAAACAGTAAAAAAAATACTGGAGTTACGCACAGCAGGCGAAAACATTGCCGAACGCTGGGCGGCAACTCTCTGCTGCCATGCCGCTGTCAAAGACGGCGATTACCTCGACGATGAGACGGCGTTTGCACTCGGCAAAGAAGCCCTTGCCCTCCCCGACCCTCGCTGCCCCCACGGTCGCCCAGTTTGGACAGAAATTAGCAAAGAAGGCTTGTACAAAGCTGTAAGACGGACTGAGTAATTTATGCTATAATAAAATATGAAAACAAATACCAAAGAAATAAAACAACTATTTACCCTTATTAAAGAAGCCAAATACCCAGTTGCCCTGACAGGAGCCGGGGTTAGTACGCTTTCCGGGATTAGAGATTTTCGCGGAAAGAATGGGCTTTACAATGAAATGGATGCGGAAAAAATATTCAGTTTGGAATATTTTGAAAAAGACCCGTCTTTTTATTATAAAAATGCCGCTGATTTTATTTATAATGTTGATGAAAAAGAATCTTCCATTGTTCACAATGTACTTGGAGAGCTTGAAAAACAAGGGCTTTTAAAAGCTTTAATCACGCAGAATATCGATCTTCTTCACCAAAAAGGCGGCAGTAAAAATGTCATAGAAATTCACGGATCCCCTTCTATTCATTATTGCCTAATGTGTCCCGGAGTTCGCGTAAGTTTTGAAGAAGCTGCCGCCGTTGTACATTCGGGGGATATGCCTAAATGCCCAAAATGCGGCAGGATAATAAAGCCGGCTATCACATTTTTTGGAGAGCCGCTTCCGGCAGATGCTTTAAGGCAGGCGGTAAATGAATCTCAGAAAGCAGACCTCATGCTGGTTTTGGGAACAAGCTTAACCGTTTTTCCTGCCGCTTCCATGCCGGATTATACTCTTAGAAACGGCGGAAAAATTGTCATTGTAAATAATATGGAAACACATTTAGATAAAACAGCGGTACTTAAATTTGATGATCTTGGAGCAGTTTTTGAAGGGTTAAATGAAGAGTTAAAAAAAGGGGTTGAATTTTAATTAAAATTAGCCTACAATGATTACAACACAGGAGGATATATGCCTAACATAAAACCAGTCTCAGATTTAAGAAATTATGCAGAAGTTTTAAGGGGTATTGGCGCAGGTTCCCCGGTTTACCTTACCAGAAATGGGCGCGGCAGATATGTTATACAGGACATGGAAGAATATGAAAAAAAAGAAGCGGCAATGAAACTGGTAATGGAACTGGAAAAAGGCAGACTTTCAGGAGAAAGAGAAGGATGGCACACCCTTGAAAAAATCAGAAAAGAATTCGGTCTTACCTGAAATAAAACCCGAAATATCCTCTGAAGCTAGACGAGATCTAAAAGACATTCAAAAGTATATTTCAGAAGAACAGGAAAGTCCAAGAAATGCGCTGAAAGTTATCGAAAATATACTGGATAGAATAGAAAAACTTTTAGGTCTTCCATGCAGCGGCACTTTACTGTCACCAAAGGTCAACTTTCCTACTAATTATCGTTATGTACGAGCATCAAGCTATCTTATTTTTTACCGTTATGAAAACAACATAATTTATATTGACAGAATAATCCATGAAAAAAGAAATTATATCTCTGTTTTGTTCCCTGAATTGGATGCTTAAAAGAATTATTTCCAAACCCTGCCTGCTGTAAAACCCCATCTTTGGTTAACATAGTCAGATAACGCTTGAGCTTCTTCGGTAAAGGCGGCGGCAAGGTCTGGCCATGTGTTTGTCGCGCTGTCTTTTGGTGGAAGCTCAGAAGCGCGCCGAGTGTTTTCAAGACGGGCAGGCAGGTTACGGCCAAAGTAATCGGCAATTTGCGGAATGGACTGCTGCATAATGTGACCCATAAACTCGTTTATAAGCAGGTATTCGTCAGCGGTGTCATATTGCTGATGATCAAAATACGCAATAATAAATCTTTTTGCATTTTCGGATAAACCCTCCCAGCGGCGGCGGCAGAAATTGCGGAAATCTTCATCAACAAAATACAAGCCGTGGAACCCTTCATGCGCCAAAAAACGCCATCGTAATTGGCTTGTAGAATCCCTTGCAATAGAAATAATCGCTCCCCTGCCGGGAACAATATTCCCGTTTTCCATGCGGATTATTTTTTCATTTAACAATATTTTTTCCAGTTCCCACTCTTCATCCAAAAGCGGAAAATTTTGTTTACGGGCGGTGTCAAAAAAGCGGGCAAGATCAACAGCACGGTAATTGTGAGCATTCCATCCATGAAGATGCCCAATCTCCGAATCCTGCGAAAGCCTGCCGCGGAACCCCGCTTTTTCCACATAAAAGGCAAGGCGTTTTAACATCCTGTCCTGCACACCGTAATCGGCATAATCAAAAATCAATATCGGCGCAGCATCAGAAAAAATATCCCAGCTAAAAACCTCGTACTTTGGAATTCTCCAACTATCTTTTTCCCAATGAACAATCAAACCAAGATCCGTCACAATAGGTCTTAACACAGAATCGTCAAAAAACAAATCTTCCTGTACAGACAAAACCTCAACAACAGGCAGTTCTAAAACAGACTCAGGTTTTTTATCTCTATTACAACTAACACAAAAAAGAACCACTAACAAGAATATAAATTTAAATGCTATATGTTTAGGGCGAGCGCAAGGGTTCGCGGTCAAAACCATTCTGGAATTCTCCGACGGAGAGACTTCGGCACGAAGGCTCGTAGTCGGGCTCCTCCAGGGTTTTGAGCTGCGACCGCTTGCGTCGCACTCATGATAAATATTTGAACATGTATATTTCATAATAACACTATCTTTTGAGCTATCAATTTAGCTAAATAAAATCTAGAATCCATATCATCTGAAGTTGTATTTTCTAAAAAGGTTTGGAATGTTGCTGAAAAGGATTCCGGCAAAACTTGCAATTCCTTAACCTGATTAAAATAAGCGCGGTGGGAGGGTTCAAATTTTTTATTGATACAAAAAAGAGTAAGACACGCGGTTTTTATAAAACCGGCAGATGCAATTAAATAATGAAACTTGTCTCCCTGAAAACATGCCGCTCCTAAATCCGATAAAAAATGCTCCATTTTTGACTGCGCTGTATTTCGCATTTCTTCCCAAAATTTACCGCAAACATGCAACAGGCGGTCTCTTACTTCATTTATCCAATTAGAACGGGAAAAAATAATCTCGCAATTTGCAAGACGGTAAAAACCATAAGTTCCTGAATCCTTAATAAGCCACAAAGATTCATGCTTGCAGCAGGCAATGTCAACAAGCTCGTCTATTTTTTTTGTTTTTTTGAATTCCAGGCGGACAGGAATCTCGCCAATTAAGAAGCGGTCTTTTTCTCCGGTGCTTTCAAAAGCGGCAACATCATCACCGTAAAGACGGCATCTTTCTTCCGAAGCCGGAATGGATCCTGAAATAAATACATCCAAAATAAGCGCAAAATAAGGATCTAGGGTATCCTGCTGGGCAGCTTCATTCACAGTAATACATTCAACTCCCTTCCATGACGAGAGTGTTTCCGTAAATCTATCAACAAGTATTTTGGTTTTATATTTCATATCATTCCCCTCCGGTTATTATAACATACTATTTAAATAAATTTACCAAAAAAGTTGTAAACCAGGGGATATATGTTACTAACAAAATTACCAAAAAACGCACAATAAGGAACGGCGCGACATTAGCACAAATCTGCATATAAGGCTTCTCGAAACGGTAACTTGCAAGGAAGAGGTTCATTCCCACAGGAGGTGTCAAGAATCCTGCTTCAAGATTGATAACAAATATAATACCTAAATGCACAGGATCAATTCCATAAGCAAGTCCCAACGGCACAACAAGCGGAAGAAAAACCAAAATTGCCGAGAATATATCCATTAAACAGCCAAGAACTAAAAGTCCTAAATTTAACAATAACAAGAAAACATATTTTGACTGAACAGTGTTTTGCATCCATAAGGCAAAACTATCCGGTACTCCCGAATCAATAAACGCAAAAGAAAGAGCTTTTGCCATTGCAAGAATTGCAATAACTCCGCCTATAATTGGAACTGCTTTTGATACAACTTTTGGAATATTGGAAACAGCTATATCTTTTTTTATAAATACTTCTACAATTATTACATAAATTACAGATACCGCACTTGCTTCTACCAAAGTAAATGTTCCTGAAAAATATCCTAAAATCAGAACAAAAGGAAGCAGTATTTCAAACAAAGAATCTTTAAGCGAAAGCCCCGCTTCTTTGGAACTGAATTTTTCTTTTTCAATTTTTACTTTTCTGGAAAGAATTAAACCTGCAAAAAATGTCGTAAGCATAAGGATAATTCCCGGTATAATCGCTCCAATAAAATAATCAATTATATTATGCTCGATATCTATATTTAAAAAATGCAGAATATTTATTGTTGTAGCTGCAACAAGAATAATTGGCAGACTTGGAGGGAATAAAATACCAATTCCTCCTACAGAAGTAAGAAGCCCTGTGGAAAATTTTTCGGAGTATTTATTTTGATGAAGAATTGTAAAAAGAATTCCCCCAAGCGCAAGAATAGTAACGCCGCTGGCTCCTGTAAACGATGTAAAAAATGTACAGATAATAACTGCAGCAATAATTATACCGCCCGGCATCCACCCAAATAATATTTTAAAAGCACGAACAAGCCTTTCCCCTGCCTTGCTCTCCGAAAGAAAAAATCCCGTTAATGTGAACAGTGGGATCGCTATAATATCGGTATCGGTTAAGGCGGAGTTTACCCACCGCGATGCTTCCTCCGGCTCTCGTCCTGTTGCTAAAAGCATAATTAAGGCTATACCGCCGATTGCCGCAAAAATGGGCATTCCGGCAAAAGCCGCAATAACCAACATTACAATAACGGGAACAACTATAATTTCAGCCGCATCATAAATGGAATTAACCCACAAGAAAAAAAGTTCAGGGGGTTCAAAACCCCAAAATATTTTTGCAATAGCAGGCAGTGCTGCCGCACATCCCAAAAGAATTGCCAAAACCGCAGAAACCCTTTTTCCTAAAGTATCTAGTTTTGATACCAAGTGACCAATAATCACCACGAAGCCAAGAGGAATAGCAGCCTGAAATATCCAAAGAGGAACAATGCCAATATATCTTACCATAGAGCTGGTAATAAAACATATGCTGTTCCATGCGTAAACTGTCAGTAAAAAAACAGCGACTAAAATTCCGGCAAAAACAAGTTTGCTTTTAAGTTTTTCATTTTTAATAAATTGAATTGCAGAAATTGAAATATGCTGTCCGGATCTTGCGGTTATCATTGCAGCAAATATACAAGATACAAGAAAAAAATGATTCATTAATATCCTTGAATCCGGTATAGGCAGCTTAAATTTGGTTAATATTAGATCAAAAAACGGTATAATAACCAAAAACGCAAGAGCAGCAAAGCAAAGCCAGTCTTCTAAGATAGTCGGTTTAAAAGTTTTATTAAGCTTCATTTAATTATCGTCCGCTTCTTGTTCTTTCCAAAATCCTATTGGCAATCTGATAAATTTCGCGATCAAAGACAGGTCCGACAAGTGAATTTATTGAGTTATCCAATTCTGTTCTCCACAGAGCTTCCTGTGCGGGAGAAGGTCTATTTACCGAAAGTCCGCCTCTTTCCATTGCCGTTATAGCGGCTGTTTCCGATCTTGGTATGGACTCGTTAAATTCTACAACCATTCGTTGAGTAACGCGGACAATTGCCTGCTGCTGTTCAGAAGTTAGTCTATCCCATGTAACTCTATTCATTACAAGCGCGCCCATAACAGGAGCAATTGGAATATTCAACATATGATTTAAATGCCTGTGTAACTGCAAGGGAGCAACCGCTGTTGGAGCCATATAAATGGCATTAATCGCATTGCTTGCAAGTCTTGGTCCCATATTCGACATATCCGCATCTGCAAGAGTAAACCCCATAGTTCTAAACGCAAGATTCATATCTCTTAATTCAGGGTTACTTGCCAGCCGTTGACGGCGCAAGTCTGCCGGAGTTAAGATTGGCTCTTTTGAAAATAAATACAGCCACCCGCCTTTTGCCCAGGCAACTACAACAAAATCATTCCTTACCCTTGAATGCAGAATAGGCTCAACTTCTCTGAGTATTAAATCCAGTTCATTATCGGTTCTAATCATAAAAGGAGTACTCATGGTAATAATCGCAGGGCATATTTCCGAAATACCCGCAGCGGAAAAAAGTCCGGCTTGTATGGAATTGCTGGAAATAGCAGAAATCATGTTTTGTTCTGTTCCTTCCCTGCCGTCATGACTGACAGTTACCCTTACGGCACCATTTGTTGCACGCTCCCATTCGCTGGCCATACGATCCAAAGTTCTGCCAAAATCAGAGTTACGCGGCAGCACTGAACCAAAGCGTATATTTATGGTTTCTCCCCTTGCTGTACCTCTTTGGGCATAAACTGATCCAATTAAAAAAAGAATCAATAAAATTAAAAAAACTGCTCTCTTTTTCATGTGTGTCTCCTGTTATATTATTATATCAATAATCTTCCGGTATGGGAAGAAATGAAAAGAATGACCACGCATTCTCAAGCATCCAGCGGGCTTTTCGCTGTGCCATAATGTTAACCAGCCGTGTTGAAGGATCGTCATCAGGGTTGATAGCAAGAGCTTTTTCAAGATTGTCTCTGAATGCGTCATAATCCTGAGCTGTTACGCAAATTGACTGAGCATAAGATACATAGGCGCTTGCGGATCTTCCTCCGGTTTTTTCAAGTGCCAATTGAAAATAGTATTTTGCTTTTTCCAAATCGCCGCCAAGCATTTCAGGCAAAGCGGAATAAAAAATAACAAAAAATTCATCCAGTGCCGCACCGTTAAAATCAGGATTTAACTCATACGCCCTGAGTATCATAGCTGTCCATTCGGGAATTCTTTCACTTAATTCAAAATCCAAAACATCTATTGAAAAAGCGGAAAGCCCCCCTGCTACCGACCAATATAAGGCGGAAACATCTTCTCTTTTTAAATTATTTAAGTATCTTTGAAAAGTTTCCGAATTAGAAGCCGCCTGTTTAAATCCGCTGTACTTTAATTCCAAAGAGTCATACAAAAGATTCAGTCCGCGTAAATACAATGATTTTGCCCTTGCCATTCCTTCTTCTCTTGCCCGCCATTCAGAATTAGGAAGCATTTCTGCAGGTCCCTGCACAAATGCATTGGCATACATTACAAAAAGCGAACCGGTAGTGATCATTAACCCCTGGTGATCAGGATTTGCGGAAAGAAGTGATTCGTAAAATTTAATGGCAAACGGAAGGGCATCCCCTACCAGCTGAGGATCAGAGTCGCCTGTAAAAACATCAGAACTTCCCTCGCCTGTAAGCATATCTGACACCGCATTTAAAGCCAGCTTTTGGATTGAGCAGGAGGAGAGAATAACCAAGACCGCAAATATGATTAGTAGCTTTTTCATGCGATTATTATACCTAAAAATAAAACAAGAAACAAGGATTTTAAGTTACTGTATTAATCTCCAATAACCGCGCGAATATCGCTTTTTATGGCATCCAGTTTTTTGGCAGCTTCCGCTTTGGAAGAAGCACAGCAAGAGGCATAAAACTTAATTTTTGGCTCTGTACCGCTTGGACGGGCGCTTACTACAGTATCATCTGCAAGGAAAAACTGTAAAACATCGCTAGGAGGCAGGCCATCGAAGCCGTTTTTTAAGTCTCTTGTTTTAGTTACCGCTATTCCACCAAGGGTTTTTGGCGGATTTTTGCGGTATTCTTCCATTATACCGTTCATAATTGAAGGGCCTTCAGCCCCCTGAAAATATTTGGAAATTCCAATTTCCTGCCAATAGCCGCAAATTTCAAAAAGCTCGTCCAGTCTGTCTAGAAGGCTTTTCCCTTTACTGCGCCAGTATAGAGTCATTTCTGCAGTCAGGGCGGCGGCGGATATTCCGTCTTTATCGCGGACTTCACCGGAAATATTATAGCCATAGCTTTCTTCTGTGCCAAAGACAAAGTGCTTGCCGCCCGATTCCCCGTTCTCCCATTTACGCATAATGTCGGCAATCCATTTAAAACCGGTAAGACATTCATGACATTCAGCACCGTAGTGTTCGGCAACTTTTTTTTGCATTCCCGTTGTTACAATTGAATTTACCATTGCGGCGTTGGCGGGCAATTTGCCAAGCTCTTTTAAAGAAAGGAAAATATAATCCGCCATAAGTACGCCAATTTGGTTTCCCGTAACAAGAACAAAATTGCCGGATTTATCCGGAACTGCAATACCAAAACGGTCTGCATCCGGGTCTGTTGCCATAACAACGGCAGCCTTTTCTTTTTCACCTAACTTAATTGCCATATCCAAAGCGGCGGCTTCCTCAGGATTTGGGAATGCCACTGTGGGGAAATTTCCGTCTCCTTCGCGCTGTTCAGGAACGGTTATAACCTTTAAGCCAAGATCGCCTAAAACTTTTTCTACATGCAAAGCGCCTGTTCCGTGCAATGGAGTAAAAACAATTTTTACTTCACTTGCTTTTTCCTTGATTAATTCCGGGCGGAACAAACTGTTTTTTACCATTGTCTGATACGGTTCGTCAACTTCTTTGTCAATTATTTTTAATAATCCCTTGTCCAAAGCTTCTTTGCGGGAAATTTCTTTTATTTCTTTTACATTGTTTACTTCGTCTATAATACCGACATCATGAGGGGGAACAACCTGTGAGCCGTCATTCCAATAAGCTTTGTAACCATTGTACTGCGGCGGATTATGAGAAGCCGTAACAACAATGCCGGTATCACAACCAAGCTTGCGGATGGCAAAAGACAATTCGGGGGTTGGCCGCAAGCCGGAAAATAAAAAACACTTAATGCCGTTGGCGGCAAAAATTAAAGCGCAAGCTTCCGCAAATTCAGCGGAATATCTTCGGCTGTCAAAAGCAATAACCGCCGATAATTTACCTTCTGCGGATTTTTGCGGAAAGGTTTTTATTAAGTACGATGCAAGCCCCTGTGTTGCGCTTTTTACAACAAGGGTATTCATGCGGTTAAATCCGCCGCCAATTACTCCGCGCAATCCGCCTGTGCCAAATTCAAGATCGCGGTAGAATCGGTCTTCCAGTTCTTTCCAATCTTCCGCCGCAAGAAGTTTTTCAACTTCACTGCGGAAGTTTGCATCTTTTTCTTTAGAAATGTAACTGTTTGCTTTTTCAACTATAGCTGTTCGTTCCATAAACCCCTACTCTACTTTAAATCTAGAAACTTCTGTGACCAATTGATCAATATTTTCACGGTTTAGCGTACTTATTTCATTTACTCTTGTAACCGCAACATTAATCTGTTCCGCACCGCTTGCCATTTCATTCATGCCGCCTGTAATTTCCTGAGTAACGCGCTCAAGGTTCTTGCTTTCCTGGATAACTTCTTTGGAACCTTCAAGCATTTCAAGAGAACCTCCCTTAACCTGCTGGGTAATTCCATTAAGCTGGGAGATTGCCTCAAGTATCTGCTTACTGCCTTCGCCCTGCTCTTCCATTGCATTGCGGATTATTTCTTCCTGTTCTGCTACGGTTTTTACGCCGGAATCGATAGTTTCAAATTTATTTAGAACATTGTCCGTAGAAACTGTTATCTTATCTATTGACTCTTTGATCTTTTTAAGAACAGTGCCGATTGTTTTTGACTGCTCGGAAGAAGATTCTGCAAGTTTGCGAATTTCATCTGCAACAACGGCAAAGCCTTTCCCCGCTTCTCCCGCATGAGCGGCTTCAATAGCGGCGTTCATTGAAAGAAGGTTTGTTTGGCTTGCAATATTTTCCATTACGGAGTTAATTTCCAAAAGACCTTCGGACTCGCGGGCAATCTCCTGAATATCAGAAGCAACATCCTGCAAGCCGCCCCGCCCAACTTCTGATGAAGAAGTAAGCGATTTTACATTTTCTGTATTTTTTACAAGAGTGCTTGTTACAGATTTAATGTTTGCAAGCATTTCTTCAACAGCAGAGGATGACTGCGCAACGCTTGCCGCCTGATCCTCTACATGATCATTTAGTTTATTGATATTAACAGTAATCTGTTCCATAGTGGCGTTAGTTTCTGTAACGCTGGCACTTTGATTAATAACCCTGCCTTTAATGCTTTGAACATTGGCAGTAATTTGGTTAATAGCCGCCGCAGTCTCTGTCATATTGCTTGCAAGCTCATTGCCTGTATCTGCAAGAACAATTGCCTTTTGTTTAATAATAACAATAAGGTTTTTAATTTTTTCCAAAGTTTTATTAAAGTAAAGGGCTAAGTCTCCTACTTCATCTTTTGAGCTGACGGCTATTGTTCTTGTAAGATCCCCTTCGCCTTCGGAAATATCTTTTAGGGTATCTGTAACTTTAACAATAGGATTAGTAATGGATTGAACAACAAAGAAAACAATTATTACTGCAATAACAAGAGCTGCTGCAGTAATTATGAATGTAGTTTTTTGTATGTTATCAACATCCTTATATATATAAGTATCCGTAGTTACCATTGCAATTGACCAGCTTACGCCTGAATTGGTTATATAGAAAGGAACTATAAATACATTTACGCTGTCTTTTAGCGTAGGATCATAAGCGGCTCCTTCCCACGGCTCATGAGTAATAACGGCGTTAAATGCATCCTGCTGCAAGTCTCCGTACTCTACATCAACTTCGCGCAAATTTCTTCCAATTCTATCTGCAAAAGAATGAGCAATAATAAAACCGTTGTCGGCATACATTACCATTAACGCTATTGCTTCATGATCTTTAACAAACTGTTCAAGAACAGCCTGAGCTCCATCTATTACAAGAAAACATCCTACACCGCCTACAACTTCATTGGTACGGGGATTAATAATTGGAGACATCATTCTAATTCCGTAAGTATCTTTTCCGTCAACATTTCTAGGTTCAGGCTGGTCAACTCTGTCTAGCCTTGCGTTTGGACCATTTATGTGCGCCATAGTAAGCTCAACATCATTTGTAACACGGGCAACAATCTGTCCGCGCTCTTGTGCCCATGCCATTGCATACTGCCCTGTTTCTGTAGAACCTGGCCGGCCAATATACTGCGCATCCATGCCGTCAACAGCATTTGGCCTCCACACAGTGTATAAGGTTGTCATGTTTGTTTCGCCTTCCAAAACACCTTTTAACATTGCATCAAACTGATCGCGGCGCTGATACTCGGCTACAGTTTCATACTGTGCCATTTGATAAGCCAGCGTATTTAAAACACGCATATAGCCTTCTTCTCTGCCTTTCCAAAGTTCGGCTGTTTCAGAAGCAAGAGCCCTTATCGTCTTAAAGCTTAAATCTTCCGCTATGTCTGAAGCCTGTTTTAAAATTAGTAAAGAAACTCCAAGAACAACAACAGCAAGAATAGCTACTATCATTAAGCTTAGTTTTATCTTAATCTTCATTGTAAATCCCCCAATATATACTATAAATTATAGAATTTATTCCATAAATATTGTAGTATTTTATTACGATCTTTTTTGACATTATTAAGCTTTATTCTACTTTAAATCTGGACACTTCCTTGACCAAATCATCGATATTTTCACGGTTTAGCGTACTTATTTCATTTACTCTAGTAACCGCAACATTAATCTGATCTGCTCCGCTTGCCATTTCATTCATGCCGCCTGTAATTTCTTGGGTAACGCGCTCAAGGTTTTTACTTTCCTGAATAACCTCTTTTGAACCTTCAAGCATTTCCAAAGAGCCGCCTTTAACCTGCTGGGTTATTCCATTAAGCTGAGAGATTGCTTCAAGTATCTGCTTACTGCCTTCACCCTGCTCTTCCATTGCATTGCGGATAATATCTTCCTGCTCTGCTACGGTTTTTACGCCGGAATCGATAGCTTCAAACTTGTTAAGAACATTGTCTGTAGAAGCCGTAATTTTATCAATTGATTCTTTGATCTTTTTAAGAACAGTACCAATAGTTTTAGATTGTTCGCTGGAAGATTCTGCAAGTTTGCGGATTTCATCTGCAACAACGGCAAAGCCTTTCCCCGCTTCTCCCGCATGAGCGGCTTCAATAGCGGCGTTCATAGAAAGAAGATTGGTCTGACTTGCAATATTCTCCATAACGGAGTTAATTTCCAAAAGACCTTCGGACTCGCGGGCAATTTCCTGAATATCAGACGCAACATCCTGCAAGCCGCCTCTGCCAACTTCTGATGAAGAAGTTAACGCTTTAACATTTTCTGTATTTTTTACAAGAGTGCTTGTTACAGATTTAATATTTGCAAGCATTTCTTCTATTGATGACGATGACTGTGCAACACTTGCCGCCTGATTTTCTACATGGCCGTTTAGTTTATCGATATTAACAGTAATTTGTTCCATAGTGGCGTTAGTTTCCGTAACGCTTGCGCTCTGGTTAATGACCCTGCCCTTAATGCTTTGAACATTTGCAGTAATTTGGTTAATGGCGGCGGCAGTTTCTGTCATATTGCTTGCAAGCTCATTGCCTGTATCTGCAAGAACAATTGCCTTTTGTTTAATTTTAATAATAAGGTTCCTGATTTTTTCCAAAGTTTTATTAAAGTACTGCGCAACATCGCCAATTTCATCTTTTGAGTTAACATGGACTTCATGGGTTAAATCACCTTCACCCTGTGCAATATCTTTTAGAGCAACAGCAAGCCCAACAAGGGGTTTAGTCATTGTATTGGTAGAAACAAAAAAGATAATAGATGCAATTACTATAATTATAGCCGCCATAGCAATTGCAAAATTGGTCATAGCTCGTACAGGAGCCAAAATAGTTGACTCTGCAATTGCCATCATTATTGTCCAAGTAGTGTCTGAATCTCCAATGGTAAAAGGAACAAGATCTATTTCTGTGTTGGAGTTAAGAACACCGGAATAACCCTTAAGCGCATAGGATTCACCATCTCTAACAGCCTGCTGTACCCTTGCAAGATTATTGCCAAACATTGTATTTACTTCATGCAATAGATTTCCGACATTGTCCGGGATATAGCTTGCTATAATAAAACCGTCATTGGCATAAATTGACATTGCGGCAATTTTAGGATTTTCATCCATTATTTGCATTACCGATGGCTGTACATTAATAAGATCTAAGTTACATGACATCATACCAACAACTTGATCGGTTACTTCACAGATAATTGGAACTGAAATTAAAAGGATATAGTTATCAACGCCCCTTCTTTGAATAAGGCTTGGGGTTGTTACTCTGTCGCGTCTGGCATTGGGTCCGTTCATGTGATTAGTCATATCTGCTACAGCACCGGATGTCCTGATGCCTAATTCGCCGGTAATTTCATCTCTGGTTATAACTGCGGCGTACTGCCCGGTTGGAGTAGAGCCTTCCCTGCCTATATTTTGGGCATCAGAGTCAATGGCATTAGGCCGCCAAACCATGCCAATTTCAAAGAAAACCTCTTCTTTTAGCATTACGCTTCTAATTAAATCATCAAAAATATCTCTTCTTTGGCTTTGGTCATATTTATTATATCCGCACATTGTTTCTGCAAGAGTTCTTACAACACGAAGATGTCCGTTTATTCTGCCATTCCAGTACTCCGCCTGTAATTCTGTTAAATTATTCATAGACTCAATGCTTAATTCATTACTTGTAGAAGAAGCCCGACTGACCAAAACAACAGTGATTGCAACAGCTACAACTATTGTCATTATAATGCCCATCAATGTAATTTTGACTTTAATTTTCATAATAACCACCAAAAATTGAAATAATATATATAGAAATATTTATATTTCTATGATAGTATAATTTTGCGTATTATACAAGTATATTATCGGAGGTTTTTATATGAAAATTTCGTTAATTGGAAGTTCTTTACTAACTTTATTGAATTTTTCCCCTGATGAAATATTATTTTTGTTAAAAACTGCTAAAAAAGCTAAAATCGATGCAAAAAAAGGTAAAATTCAAAGACGATTTGAGGGGAAATCCCTTGCTTTGCTCTTTGAAAAACGGTCAACCCGCACAAGATGCGCCTTTGAAACCGCTTTTGGCGAAGAAGGGGGGCATCCTGTCTTTCTATCAACCTCGGATATCCAGCTTGGAGGCAAGGAATCCCTTGAAGATACCGCCCGGGTACTTGGAAGAATGTTCAGCGCTATCCAATTTAGGGGTTTTAAGCAGGAAACCGCCGAGATTTTGGCTAAATTTTCAGGGGTTCCGGTTTACAATGGGCTTACCGACCTTTACCACCCCACTCAGGCTCTTGCGGACATACTAACAATGCAGGAGAATTTCGATACAATACAGGGCAGAACCCTTTGTTATGTGGGGGATGGTCGCAACAATGTAGCCCGTTCTTTAATGATAATCTGCTCCAAATTGGGGGTAAATTTTACGGTGATAACCCCTCCTGAGCTGAACCCCGACAATGAACTGCGGGAAATTTGCGCTCCATTGGCTCTTATAAGCGGCTCTATTATTACGGTTACCCCGGACATAGGCGCAGTAAAAGGGGCGGACGCCATTTATACAGATGTTTGGATTTCTATGGGAGAGGAAGACAAGCGCGATGAAAGGGTGAGGCTTTTAAGCCCGTATCAAGTAAACGACGATTTAATGAAAAAAACGGGCAACCCGGATTGTATCTTTCTGCACTGCTTACCCGCAGTAAAAGGTGAAGAAGTTACGGCGGATGTGATTGACGGTCCGCAAAGCAGAGCGTGGGATCAGGCGGAGAATAGGAAGTGGACAATTAAGGCGGTTATGTTGGCTACTTTGTGTCGATAGGGCAGGGTTACCATTTAACGCGGATTTAATTTTAGGAAGGATTATGATTAGAAAGCGATTGTTGTTTTTTACTTTTCTTTTGGTTGGTTTGATTTTTTGTTTTGATTTGTATGCGAGAGGGAATAGGGAAGGGAATAAACCTAGGATTGTGCAGGTAACGGGCGTGGTTAGGCTTGTGGGAACGGCTTTATTTCCTGAGTTGGTTATAACATCAGATGACGGGGAATGGTATATTGCAAACAATGAAATGCATAAACTCCACGATTATCAACACCGTATAGTAACCGTAGAAGGTGAAGAAACTGTTATTGAATTAAGGTTTACAAGCGGTATGCCGGCAGGTACAAAACGAATATTGAACAATATTAGAATTATAAGATAAAACCTTAGAGGTTTTCCGCAATAGCTTCTTGTGTCATTTGATCGCAAAGTTCGTTGTACTGGTTTCCCGCATGACCTTTTACCCATTGCCATATAATTATAAAATCATTTGTAAGAGAATCAAGCTCTACCCACAAATCTTGATTTTTTACAGGTTTTTTATCGCTGGTTCTCCATGAATTGCGTTTCCATGTATTTATCCATTCGCTTATGCCTTTTTGTACATATTGGGAATCGGTATAAACGGTAATTTGTCTTGGAACGGACATTGTCTTTAACTTTTTTAATGCTTCAATAACGGCAGTAAGTTCCATTTTATTATTTGTTGTATCTTTTACTCCGCCTTTTTCCTGAGCGATTATATTCGGCCCCTGAAAAGTCTGCATTATAATAACGAACGCCCATCCGCCGGGACCGGGGTTGCCTTTACATCCGCCGTCTGTATAAATTCTTAAAGCTGTTTCCATTATCTTATTAATCCTTGTGTTAATTCTCCGGCGCTTATTGCACGAGGTCCGGAATTTATTTCTGAAGACACAGATGCACTTCGCATACCCATACTTCCGGCAAGAGGATTGTCGCCTGTAACTTCACCAATTTCCGCACTAACTGTTCTTGATGTATTCCCGTTTAAAGCAAGAAGAGCATTTGTCAAATTCGTATATCTAATATTTCCTGAATTTTCGGGAATATCCTCTAAAGGTTCTTTTGAAAAACTAAAAACACCTTCTCCGTTATACAGATATGCGGGCATACCTTCTGGATTTAATATATAATGTCTTTTTAGATTAAATTCATGTATGCCACCGACACCTATGTAACTATTATTATAATTTGCTATATACCATTCTTCAAGCAAATCACCCATTGTTTTACCGGGAAACAAAGTTGTTATTGCCTGATAATCGGAATATGGCGAGTTAATTATGTCTTTATAGACACCATTACCTTTTTGCAATCTTAGCCACTGGAAAAAAAGATAAGCCGTAGCGTAATCATCCAAGACACTCTTTACACTGTAACTGTAACGGGAATTATTCCAAACAAAAAAATTATTACCTTGTTTTATTAACCCCGACTCATCATCATTATACCATTCTACTCTGCTAAGAGAATGAGTTCCCGAATAAACCCATTCCGCCGCACCGGCAAGCCCTTCATCTATCCAAAGATCCATAAGTGAAAAATTTCTATTTCTAACACTGGTAACAAAATTCATTAAATGCTGTAATTCATGGGCAACAACCCTATATGTATTTTCCGTTAATTCATATCTTTTGCTAACATAGATCATATCGCTTTCATTTGATCTATTCACCGTCATATAAGGGTCTTTAAAATGATTTACCCATGAATAATAACCTGCGACATAGGTTTTAGTGCCCTCAAGTCCGTCTTTTATATCTAAAAGAAGAATACACAGCTTGCCGTCCTGATCTCCCATAAAGTCGGCAGCCTGCAAAGTGTTATAACCTTCCGAAAATACAGCATCAAACCCTGTTTGGGGATCCAGCATTTTATTATACATTATTATATATTCATCTGCTATCGCTTTGGCTTTCGTTTCTGCCTCATTCTCATCTTTATAATATTCGGCATCCATTTCTACCCAAACATTACAAAAATTATTCTGAGCAAGCAGTATAGCTTCCAGCTGATAATACAATCCATAATTTGTTAAATCTTGTGCCCAAAAGTACCTAGTATCTTTTATTTCATATGGATCAAACGGTGTAACAATATTCCATATTAATATTGCGGAAGGAAGTTTTAAATTTAAATCGCAGGTAGTAAATACAAGAGAAATAACAATTATTAATAAAAACAATTTATAAAAATGTCTTTTCATGCAATTCTCCTTTATCAGCGGCGGACGCTTCAGCGGCCATGACACTGTTTATATTTCTTTCCGCTGCCGCAAGGGCACGGATCGTTTCTGCCAACCTTTGGCTGAGTGCGAACAACGGTGGCTCCGTCAGGGCGGGATGCTCTGTTCATGGACGACGCTGCTTGCTGCGACGCTTGAGCACCCAAAGGAATGCCGGAACCGCCAAAGGAATCCATACTGCTATGGCTTGCCTGTGCGGATGCTCCTATCGACCTGGACATTGGTCTTCGTTCGGGATCCGCTGTTTGAACGCGGATAAGGTGCAGACGGGAAGCAATTTCCTGCCTTATTTCCTCTATCATATTTTCAAAAATTCTATACCCTTCAACTTTGTATTCGGTTAAGGGGTTTTTTTGCGCATAATGCCGCAGATAAACAGCCTCGCGCAGAGCTTCCATATTTTCCAAATGATCCAGCCACTTTTTGTCAACGGTATGAAGATAATTGTCGCGGATTATAAAATTAAAGTAGTCTTTTCCTATAAGCGTTTCTTTATCCAATAAATCTTTTTCCAAATCTTCGATTATGGACTTTTCCATAAGCTCGGCATTTTTTCCTTGAGTTAATTGATACCCAAATGAAGTCCGCAGCTGCTCGGCAAGCTCTTTAAAAGCGGCAGCCTCGTCGCGTTTTTGCGCTGATATATAAATATCTATAAGATCGCCTGCCTTTACGGCGGTTGAATCATTTACCCTCTTTTTTAAATCATCGTCCACAAGAATAGCATCGCGCTGTTCATAAATATATTTTCGCTGACTGTTTAAAACATCGTCGTATTCCAAAAGATGCTTTCTAATTTCAAAGTTGCGTTCTTCCACTTTTTTTTGGGCATTCTCTATACTGCGGTTAAGAAGCGGATGGTAAATCGGCTCTCCCTGCGGCATTCCAATTCTGGACATAAGCGACTTCATTCTGTCGCCGCCAAACAGCCTCATAAGTTCGTCATCCATCGAGATAAAAAACTTGCTCTTTCCCGGGTCTCCCTGCCGTCCGCTTCTTCCCCTAAGCTGATTATCCACACGGCGGCTTTCATGTCTTTCTGTACCAATTACATACAAGCCGCCCAGCGATTTTACTTCTTCGTAATCTTTTTTCCATTTTTCATATTCTTCTTTGTAAGCCGCTTCGTATTGTTCCTGTGTGGCATTGGTTCCAATTTTACGGCGTGCGCGGTGTTCTACATTGCCGCCAAGCTTAATGTCGGTGCCGCGGCCTGCCATATTGGTTGCAATTGTAACGGAGCCTTTTGCGCCTGCCTCGGCAATTATTAAAGCTTCACGGGCGTGGTTTTTTGCGTTTAACACTTCGTGGCGGACTCCCCTGCGCGTTAAAAGATTGGAAATTTTTTCTGATTTTTCTATAGAAACAGTACCAACCAGCATGGGCTGGCCTAATTTATTTGCTTCTTCTATTTCATCGCAAAGAGCTTTAAATTTATCGGATTCATTTAAATAAACAAGATCGTCTTCATCTTCACGGGCAACAGGCACATTGGTGGGAATTACCACAACATCAAGTTTATAAATCTTGCTGAATTCAACAGCTTCGGTGTCCGCCGTTCCCGTCATACCGGATATTTTTTTATACATTCTAAAATAATTTTGAAAAGTAATGGTGGCAAGAGTTCTGTTTCTTTGGGCGATTTTTATTCTTTCTTTTGCCTCTATTGCCTGATGAAGTCCGTCGGAGTACCGCCTTCCATGAAGAATGCGCCCCGTAAATTCGTCAACAATTTGAACTAGTCCGTCTTCCACAACATAATCAACATCAATATGAAAAAGTAAATGTGCCTTTAGAGCCTGAGTAAAATAGTGAATGTACTCAAAATTTTCTTCGTCAACTATTGCTCCCTGAATAAGACTGCGTTTTTTAAGAATATCTTCTATTGTTGCAAGCCCCTGATTGGAAAAAGATATATTTTTGTTTTTTTCGTTTATTTTATAATCGCCGATTACTTCTTCGCCCTGCGTTTCATCGGGGTATTCTCCGTTTTCTTTTTTTTGCACTTCACTTAAACTGCCTACCAATTTATTAACTTCGGCAAATTTAAATGTGTCATCTTCCGCCGCCCCGGAAATAATCAAAGGGGTTCGTGCTTCGTCTATCAATATAGAGTCTATTTCGTCAACCACGCAATAATTGTGTCCGCGCTGAACGCGATCTTCCATTCTGCGGTGCATATTGTCGCGAAGATAATCAAAGCCAAATTCATTGTTGGTTCCATAAGTAATATCGCAGGCATAATTTTCTTTCCTTTGGGCATTGTCCATGTTGGAAAGGATTGAGCCTACCGTAACTCCAAGATAGCTGAAAATAGGTCTCATCCAATCGGAGTCGCGGCTTGCCAAATAGTCGTTAACGGTAACAATATGAATGCCGTCGCCGGGGATGGCGTTAAGATAGGCAGGGGCAACTGACATGAGGGTCTTGCCTTCGCCTGTTTTCATTTCTACTATTTTACCCTGGTGCAGGACAATGCCCCCCAAAATCTGCACATCATAGGGGCGCTCGCCAAGAGTGCGTTTTGCCGCCTCACGGGCAAGGGCAAAGGCTTCCGGCAGTATCGAATTTAGGGCTTCGCCGCCTTTATACCTTTCGCGGAATTGGGCGGTTATTTTGGGGAATTCTTCGGCAGAAAGGGAAGCCGCCCAAGGCTCTTTTTCGTTAACAGATTTTAGTATAGGCTGAAGGGCTTTTATATCCCTTTCATGTTGGGAACCAAAAAGTGCCTTAACAAGTTTTTCCAGCATATTTGCAGTATATAGCAAAAATTATATGTTAGCAACCTTGTCTTATGGCGTATTTTATGATATAATATCAGCATGAAAAGAATAATATTTACGGTTACCTTATTTTTAGTCGGGATGGCGGTCTTTGCTCAGGATTTGTCATACTATAATACTGAATACATGCGCGTGGACGGCTCTTTTGCTGACAGATTGACTGTTCTAGAAGCGCTTCAGGAATCAGGAACACAAACAACAGGGGAATTTTATCACGATGCGCTCAAATTCCTTATGTTAAGAACTCCTGACATTACTTCCAGAACCGAACAGCAGGCGGCTGAAAGATCGCTTATCATTATAAGCCAGGCTTTAGGAGCGGCCAGGCACACTGCCGCTGCTACGGATCTTTGGCACGCTGTGGAATTTTTTGATGTGGCAAGAGATGCTCAAAGATTTCCTAACGAAGGCAATGCCATGCAGGCTGCCCTTATTGCTTTGGGAGATATAGACGGCAGGGCTTATATTCCGCACATTGTACAAAGATTATCAGACTACAATGTCCAAACCTATAGAAATGCCGAAACCAGGCGCAGAATACAAACTGCCGTTATTGGTTGTATTCGCGCATTGGAAACCTTTAAAGATATTTCCGGGTACAGACCTGTATTTTTTGCTTACACGGGCGGTTATGACCCGGCTGTAAAAAATATTGCCGCAAGAGCCCTTCCCAATATTACGGACGATCCTGCGGATGTAATTATTGAAATTATACGGGATCCTTCCGTTACCGCACCTATTAAACTGGAAGCATGGAACGAAATGCTTAAAACAAATGCACCAAATGCTTCAAAGGCAAAAGTTGCGGCTGTTGCTCTTGAAATTGGATGGCTGCTCCAGCCTACTAACCGCGCTCATCAGAATAATTTAAGAGAAATGCGCAAAAGCGCTATTAATGTTATCCGTCAGTACGGTGCTTCGGGCGATAATATTTATGCCGATTTGGAAAAATCCTACAGCAATAACTTTATAAGCAATACCCCCGATTATGATGAAATAGCAGGTGCGCTGAATGCTCTTGCCGCATTAAAAACCGACGAAGCAGTTGCGCTTTTGCATAAATTCCTTTCGGAACTGCATTTAAGAAGAAGATCGGGTCCGTGGGGAAACAAAGAAAGACAGCTTTTTGACTGGGTTATTTCCTGCATCCGTGCTACAGGCACTCGTTCCCCGGAAGTAAGGCTTTTGCTTAGAACTATTCAAGGATCAGAACATTACACCTCGCAGGAACGCAATATGGCGGCAAGCGCCTTGTCGTCACTTGGCAATTAGATTATAGCAGTTAGCAATTAAAACAGCGGATTAAGTGTCCGCTGTTTTTTTGTATTAATTGGGGGTGTTCATTCCAACAACGGTCTATAGCCTTCGGACACCTTGGAGCAAACGAACAACCGGAATTATCTTCTTGGCGGCTTAGCGTCTTTGCGTGATAATTTTCTTTGTTCCCTGCCACTGACGAGAACAGCAATTTGGTGTATGGATGCACCCCTTCTTTATATAAATCAGCCGCAGAAGCTTCTTCCATCATTTCGCCCTTGTACATTACACCTATGCGGTCGCAGAAATAACAGGCTACTTTTAAATCGTGGGCAATAAATAAAAACGAGATATTTCTTTTTTTACGAATATCAAGCAATAGGTTAAGTATTTGTCCTTGTATTGATACATCAAGCGCGGAGACAACTTCATCGCAGATTAAAAGCTCAGGCTCCATTAAAAGAGCGCGCGCAATGGAAATCCGCTGCCGCTGCCCTCCTGAAAATTCCGAAGGCCGTTTTTCAAGGTCAGCCGCCCCAAGCCCCACTTCTTCCAAAATAGAGGCAGCTTTTTCGCGCAGTTCTTTTTCCTTAATGCCTTTTTTTCTTAACGGCTTTCTGCATCCTGAGACAAGAACTTCATATACGCTCATTCTGGGATTTAATGACCTTGCAGGATCCTGAAAAACATAGCGTATTTTTTCGCGGTACTGCCGCAGTGCGTCTTTTTTTAGTAAAGCGGCTGAGGAGATATTTTCCCCGTCATTAAAAAGAATTTGACCTGTATCGGTCTCGTACATTCGTACCAGTAACCGTGCAGTTGTAGTTTTTCCGCAGCCGGATTCTCCCACAAGCCCGTATGCTTCGTTTTTGCCGATTGAAAAAGAAATATCGTTAACCGCATTTACAAACCGTCCGAACCGGGCAAAGAAACCCGCCTCAAGATTAAAGCGTTTGCTTAGATTTTTTACGGTTAAAAGCGGTAAGTTTGACATTATATATTTTTATCATATTTCTTATTTTTTGTCTATGTTTTATACTTAATTTATGATCCAAACAGATGCGCTTGTTATTTACAAAGGCAAACCTGCCATTGTAAAAGAGCGCACGGGCGAAAAATATACAATTCTCCTTTCGGACGGCACACAGGTTAAGGTAAGGGATAAAGATATAGAATTGCTCCATCCCGGACCGATTAAGGATTTCCTCTCCATAGAAACAGACATTTCCCTGACTGCTATAAACAGCCAAATTCGTGAAGCATGGGAACTTTTACTGGAAGAAAACTCTCCGCTATCCCTTAAAGATTTAGCTTCTTTTATAGGGAATGAGTTTACGCCCTCAAGTGCTTTTACCGCCTATCGTATTTTACAGGACGGCTTGTACTTTACAGGAACTATTGCGGATGTAAAACTGCGCGGCAGAAACGAAGCAGAAGCCGAAGAAGCAAAACGAAATGACAAACAATCTGAAGCTGACGAGCGCACAAAATTTTTAGAACAAATAAATAAATGTTTAAAAAATCCCATTGAAAATCCTCTTTCTGCGGAGTATGCGCGCTTTATGCAGGATGTAGAGGCGCTTGCTTATGGTAAATCCGCAAAAAGCCGTACCATGAAAGAGCTTGGGCTGAGTGAAACTCCCGAAGAAGCTCATGCCCTTTTATTAAAAACCGGCATTTGGACAACAGAGATAAATCCCCACCCTGCCCGTTTTGGTATTTCGCTTACCGGCGCAAGTATCTGCCCTGAAAAACCTCCTGCCGAAGATCGCCAAGACCTTTGCCGGCTTGCTTCCTTCGCCATTGACAGTCCGTGGAGCAATGACCCTGACGATGCTGTCTCTATCGAAAAAACAACGGATAATTGTTATACGCTTTATGTTCATGTTTCAGACCCGGCAGCTTCCATTATGCCTGACAGCCCGGCGGAAATTGAAGCACGCAACAGGGGAGCCACTCTTTATTTGCCGGAAACAACTGCTCGTATGTTATCCGAAGACTCCCTGCCAATTTTTGCGCTTGGATTAAGCGAGAAATCCCCCGCCCTTTCGTTTAAAATGACGATTAATCAAAGCGGCGAAGTAACAGAGACAGAAATATTTCCTTCGACAGTAAGAGTAAGCCGGCTTACTTATGAAGAAGCGGACAAATTAATAAAAAATCCAAGTTCTGCAGAAGGAGCGGCATTGTGTGCTTTGAATGATCTTGCCATGCTTCTGTTAAAACGAAGAACAGCCAATGGTGCGGTAAACATTGAACTTCCCGATGTACATATCAGCGTAAAAAACGGAATTGTATCAATTCAATCTTTTGAAAAAAACATTTCGTCTGTCATTGTAAGAGAATGTATGATTGCCGCAGGTAATGGAGCCGGAACATGGGCAAGCGAAAAAGGTTTACCCCTGCCCTATTTAAGCCAAGAAGCGGAACTGCCGTCCAATGTATTACCCGGTTACGCAGGCTCCATGCAATTACGCAAAAGCATGAGGCCGCGCGTTATATCTACAAAGCCGGGAAGACATCAAGGCATGGGGCTGGAAATTTACACCCAGGTAACAAGCCCGTTACGCCGCTATACGGATCTTTTAGCACATATACAAATCCGTGCGTACCTTAAAAGCGGTAAACCTCTTTCCGCAGACGAAATATCAGCGCGGTTTGGTTACAGTGAAGCGGCGGCAGCGGCCTGTGTTCATGCCGAACGCGCGGCGGATATTCATTGGAAGATGGTTTATCTTTCCGATAAAAAGGATTCTGTATGGGATGCCGCTGCCATTGAAAAAAAAGGAAACCGCTGGCTTGTAATAATACCCGCTCTTGCGCTGGAAACACAGACAGCGTTGAATAAAGATACCGCGCCAAATGAAGAGATTAAGCTTGTATTAAAGTCGGTAAATATTCCGCGCGGAGAAGCAATTTTTGTACATTCTTAATTACACCGCAAAAACATATTCTCTAAGTTCATTGGCATGATTGCGGATTTTGTTCAATGCTTTAAGCTCAATCTGGCGGACAGTTTCTGCGGATAAATTCATCTTATTGCCAATTTCTCTTAAAGTATGCCGTTTACATCCGTTTAATTGATAGCGATAATTAATAATCCGCCTTTCCCTGTCTTTTAATTTACTTAAAATACGCTGGGTACCATCACTGGAAACCTTCCTCATTAAACTGCGCTCGGGGCAATATGTATAATCTTCGTGAATATCAAGCTCATCATAATTATCAGCTGTCATATTGATAATAGAATCAACATCCTGAATTGTTATGCCCAATTCTTTTGCAATGTCGGCAGTCTGCGGCGGCTGCTTTAAGGATTGGCAAAGGACATTATATGTCTGCTGGATTTTTTTTAAAGCGTCTTCTTTTCGCTGGGGCAGACGAACAAGTCTTCTTTTATTTACAATGTAACGGGTAATAAACTGCCGTATCCACCAGCTTGCATAAGTACAAAACTTTACATTTTTACGGTAATCAAACTTTTTGGCAGCTTGAATAACCCCCATATTTGCTTCCTGGATTAAATCTAAAACAGGAATGCCGGGTATTTTGTACAAGCCGGCAATCTTTGCGGCAAGACGCAGATTGGAATTCACAAGTTTATGTAAAGCCTGAGTATTGCCGTTTTGAATTTTTTTGGATAATACCAGTTCTTCTTCAAAAGTTATAAGAGGAAATGCTTTAATTTGCCTGAAATAAGTATCAATCAGGCTGTCGTTTTCTGCCATTTTCTTTAACAAATTATCCTCCTCATAAAGTATTACTGTTTATTAACATAGCAATATTTGTGCCAAGTCCATAAAAGCATAGGTTTTTCACTAAAATCCTTAATTATTGAGGATTTATATCGATTTTAATGTATCAAGTGTATTATTTTTCATACACCTATTATTCATTTTAGTATATTCATTTTATCAATAATATGTTAAATTAAATTATGAATAATGGGATTACATTCTTGGAGAAAGAGGGCAATGTTTATTATTATGTAAACTGGTCTCCGTTGGCAAAAGCTGATCGTTATGAAATAAACGCAAAAGTTCCGTCTGTTGGCGGCGTTTTTGAATTATACTGGATGGATGAAAAAAAACGGCTGAGGCTGTTCAATGTGGGGCAGACTATTTTTGGCGGGTTAAGAAGCGAAATACGGCGGCTTACGGATCCCGAACTTTGCATGAACGATGAAAAAACAAAAACCATTCTTGAAGATAAAGAAATATGGTACAGATATTCCGCTGTTGATTCTTCCAATATTATGGCGGATGTAGTTTGGTTTTTTATGCAAAGATATTTCCCGGAAAAAGAGGATTTACGGCATTCCGGTCGTTATAAAGAAGTATTTATAAAGGAATCCGAGCCGGATAAGCTGCTTTGGGTGCCATAACTCCTCATGATTGAATACATAGTTCCATTAAATATTGATGACAGAATTCTTGCCCGAACAGCCCGTATGCTGGAGAACGGCGCGCTTATTGCCCTGCCTACCGACACAAGCTGGAGCATTGTCTGTTCATTAAAATCCCCTGCCGGAATAAAAAAGCTAAGGCAGCTTTCCGCACAAAGAGATGAAAGGCACTTTACCTTATTATGTTCAAATATTTCACAATTTGGAGAAGTATGCAGTATAGACAATACCCGCTTTAGGCTGATAAAGCGCCTTACCCCGGGGCCGTATGTCTTTATTTTAAATACCCTGCATGGCACGGAAAAAATACTGGATATTAAAAGAAAAGAGATTGGAATACGAATTCCCGATTACCCTGTTCCTATCCGCTTAATCGAAACCTTGCAGCATCCGCTTTATTCCATAACGGCAAAGAAAACTATGGGAACAGAGGAATTGGATATATCCCATATGCAAGAGGAAGAGCTTTTTGAAAGCGGATGGGAACTGGAGGATATTGAAGGGTTAGACCTAATCCTGGACTCAGGGGAAGAACGGGAGCGAATTTTCTCCACAATTTTGGATATGACTACAGACGAGATAAAAATACTTAGAAAAGGAGCCGGTATATGGCCTGTTTAAAGTAACAGTTGCCAATAAATTGTGTTATACTAGTATATAGAATGAAAATGAAATTAAAGCAAAAAAAATTTAAAATCGTTTACAGAAGAAGGGCATTTATTATCTCTACTCTTATAGCCCAGGTTGCCCTAACCATCTTTCTTATTATTGGTACCGGAATGTACCTTAAATTCATTTATTGGATACTGCCGCTTATAAGCATTATAGTATGTATTTATATTTTGAATAAGCATGAAAAAGTAGGCTATAAACTTATGTGGATTTTTATTATTATGCTTGTGCCTATTTTTGGCGGTATTTTATATATTCTTATTAATATTATTCCCATCTCTAAAAAAATAAGAGTGGTGTTAGATATGAATATGGCGGATTCGCATACGGCTTTTTATCTTCCGGGCAACCGCCTGAATGATTTTATAAATAATCATCCCGAATATAGAACCAATGCCCAGTATCTTCAGGATTATGCGGGATTTCCAATTTACGCAAATACAAGACAGGAATATCTGCCTTCGGGAGAAGCATTTTTTTATAAAGTACTTGAAGAATTAAAAAAAGCGCAAAAATATATTTTTTTAGAATTCTTTCTTCTAAAAGAAGGGTTAATGTTTAACTCTATATTAAAAATTCTAGAAGCAAAGGCGGCAGAAGGTCTTGATGTAAGAATTATTTATGATGATATTGGCTGCTTTTATACATTGCCTCAGGGTTTCCGCGAAGAGTTAAAACAAAAAGGCATTAAAACTTTTGTATTTAATCCGTTTAGGGCAATAACTTCGTCAATACATAATAACCGAGACCACAGAAAAATTGTCTCTATAGACGGGAAAGTCGCGTTTACGGGCGGGCTAAACCTTGCCGACGAATATATCAATGTAATTGAACGATTCGGGCACTGGAAAGATGCTGCCATTATGATAGAAGGGGATGCCGCATGGTCGCTTACCCTAATCTTTTTACAAATGTGGAATCTTGGCACGGAAGAAAAAGATGACTATGCTTCTTTTTATCCGGGGCATGGAACTAATACAAAGGGAAAAAAGGAGTGGGGATTCGTTCAGCCTTATGCGGACAGCCCCATAGATAAAGAAAATGTAGGGGAACATGTTTATATTCAAATTATCAATCAGGCAAAGGATTATGTCTATATTAACACTCCCTATTTGATTGTTGATGACAACCTTTTATCCGCGCTTACGCTCGCCGCAAAAAGCGGAGTTGATGTGCGGATTATTACCCCGCACCGCTGGGATAAAAAGGTTGTTGCAATTACATCCCGTTCTTATTACCGCAGGCTTATACAGGCAGGCGTTAAGGTTTATGAATATTCATCGGGATTTAATCACGGAAAGACATTCGTATCTGACGATAAAATTGCCACAGTTGGAACTACCAACCTTGATTTTCGCAGCCTTTACCTTCACTTTGAATGCGGCGTAGTATTTTATGCAAGCGAAACTATTGCGGCAGTAAAGGACGACTTTATGCGTACCCTGCCTATTTGTCAGGAGATGACTCTTAAAGACTGTGCCAGAAACGCTATCCAAAGAGTTGTTCAGGATGTATTGCGCATTATTGCGCCAATGTTATAAAATAAATTCATGGCAAACCTATTTGACTACATACACTGGCGGGGAGATTTAGATTTTAACACCTCTCCTCTTAATCCTGTTGACTTTATGATTTTTTCCCAGCTTTCATACCTTCCATTTGACGGCATAGTACCCTCCCCGAAGGAGAAAAACGGAATAAATTTAGGATTGGCTTTAGAAACCATTTTGGATAAGCTCTACACAAGCGAGGAAGGGTTCGGACCGGTTTTGGGGTTTAAAGAAGACCCGGATCTTATTAACGCCCTGTTATCGTCCAATCGCTATAAAAATTGCCATCTTATAGGTTACATTAATCAAATAGATGAAAAAAAAGAATCGCAATTTTCCGCCCTTTGTATTTATACCGGCAAAAATTCTGAATCGGTAATAGTGTATCGGGGAACTGACGCTACCTTTGCAGGGTGGAAAGAAAATTTTAACATGACATTTAAAGAAGTAATCCCCGCGCAGCAAGAAGCGGTAAAATATTTAAATGCAATGGCTCCTTTTTTAAAAGGCAGCTTACAAATCTGCGGTCATTCAAAGGGCGGAAACCTGGCGGTTTATGCGGCTTCTTTTTGCACTGGAAATATTCAAAAACGAATAATCGGCATAAACAGCTATGATGCGCCGGGTTTTCACGAAAGCATTATAACGAGCGAAGAATTCTCCGTTATAAAAAACAAAATAAATTTATATATTCCTCAAGGATCAATTATTGGAATGATGCTGGAACGGGGCTGCGGCTATAAAATTGTAAAAAGCACGCAAACGGGTCTTTTACAGCATTATCTTTTTTCATGGGAAATAACCTCTAATGACATGGTACAGGCTGAAGAAATAAATATTTCCAGCCGCTATGTTGATAAAACTATCCGGGAATGGATTGGCCGCTTGAATTATCAGCAGCGGGAACAATTTGTAGAAGGAGTTTATAAAATCCTGCGTTCATCAGAATTTAAATCTGTTCACGAAATGGAAAAGTCATGGTTTTTGTCTTTAAGCAGAATTATAAAAACCATTGGCAATATAGATGAGTCAACCAGAAAATTAACATTAAAAACAATCGGAGACCTTTTTCGTTCTGCAGGCCGTAATTTGGAAACATTGTTTAACAGGGAATCAAATTGAAAACCGAACAGTCAGCTAACATAATAACAACCGCTGTTCCCATAACTCCCGAAGTACCTGTAACAGTAACTCCACCTGACTGGAATAACAGAAAGCTATTTACATTATTTTGGCCGTTAATTGTTGAGCAGCTCCTTATTGTTGCAATGGGTACTGTCGATATGATTATGGTAAGTTCTGTCGGCGAACACGCAATATCCGGCGTTTCTCTTGTTGACCATGTAAATTTTTTAATTATCACCGCTTTTAACGCGCTTGCAACAGGCGGAGCTGTTGTCGCTTCCCAATACATTGGCCGTAAAGACGGAAAAAATGCCCGTTGTTCCGCCCGTCAGCTTGTTTACATAAGCGTATTTATTTCATTTATACTTATGGCGTTAACAATGGTTTTTTGCGGTCCAATATTAAGGCTTTTATTTGGAAACATTGCCGAAGATGTAATGCGGGCGGCTATTACTTATTTTTTTATAAGGGCAATTTCGTACCCGTTTTTGGCGTTATATACTTCCTGCGCCGCTTTATTCAGAAGCATGGGAGATTCCAAAAATCCTATGCGTGTTACAATAATTGCGAATATACTTAACATTGGCGGAAACGCACTGTTTATTTATGGCTTTAAATGGGGCGTTGCCGGAGCCGCGCTTGCTACCGTTATTGGCAGGGCAATATCAGCCGTAATTTTATTATTCCTATTAAAAAATGATAAAAAAATAATACACTTAAGAGGAATCTTAAAAGTAAAGACAGAGCCGGCGATGATAAAACGGATTTTAAATATAGGAATACCGAGCGGGCTTGAAACTTCCATGTTCCAGATAGGCAAGATTTTGGTTACAAGAATCTTTGCCGCATTTGGAACAGCCGCTATTGCCGCCAATGCCGTTGCCTCTACAATTAATTCCCTTGCTTTTATGCCGGGTTCAGGTTATGGCATGGGGCTTTTAATTATTGCAGGTCAATGCATAGGAGCCGGAGATTACGCAGGAGCAAAAAGATTTACAAAAAAAGTAATGCTTATGGCTTATGCTACATATTTGTTTATAAACATAAATATATTTTTGTTTATGAAACCAATAATAAGCATTTACAATCTTTCTCCTGAATCAATAAAATACTGCGTTTTATTTTTACAAATCCATCTTGTAACATCCACTCTATTTTGGTGTACTTCTTTTGTACTCCCCAACTCTTTAAAAGCCGCAGGAGATGCCCGTTATGTGATGGTTGTTACGGCAGTCTCTATGTGGCTTATAAGAGTATGCTCGGCATACCTTATGGCATTCCCCTTGGGGCTTGGACCTGCCGCAGTTTCGCTTGCAATGGGAGCCGACTTTATATTCAGAGGAATCTTTTTTACCTCGCGCTGGGCAAGCGGAAAATGGATGGAAAAACGAGTTATTTGATTGGTTTGTAAAATAACCGGCTTTATTAACAGACACTATTTAGATAAAAGGGGGTTAACATGAAAAAAACAATTTTTTTTATATTTTATATATTTATGATCTTGCAAAGCTGCGAGTATGCTCCTCCTAGATATGGTTTAGAATTTAACGATGTAAGGGAAGAAATCGGGCTGCCTATTTTACCGGAAAATTGGGAACATCATAAAACATTAAGAGAAACGGGAAGTAGTAAATGGACTAACCCCGATTATGATAATGAAAAACCATGTCATTTTAAGAAAACCGTTGTATTTAACGAAGATACAATTATATGGGAATCTAATCAGTATCTCGGACAACAAAAATTTAATACTATCGATGGCACAATACGGGAAGAATTACTTATAACATATCATTTTATAGAAAATGAAGAACATAATATAGGTTGGGAATATGTATTATTAACGGGAGAAAAGGCAGATGATCATTTATATTACTTTGTAATTAATAATATTGCAAAAGAAGAAGCAGATTCAATACTTGTTTTATGGGGATTTCCCGAAGTGTCAGAAAATTAATAAACAATAAAATCCAAAACCTCTGCAATTTAACCAAAATTACCACATAAAATCAAAAACCCACAATAAAAATAAACACAAAAATTCCCCCTTGCGCACCTGCCCAAAACCGTGCTAAAATATGAATTATGCTGACAAATACGACAAAAACAAGCTCTCTTTGCTGTTTATACCCCAAAAAAGGCAGATACATGAGATATATAATTATTTACTTATTACTTTTTATTTTTCTTTCCTGTGATCCTAGTACAGCAATAAGAATAGTTAATAAAACTGATTATCAGATAATGATAGAGTGTAAGACAATTTATGATGAGCAATCAGATGAGGTTGAAATGCTTGGTGGAAGATTAATGCGTTATATAAGATTGGAATCGGGGTACTTTGTAATACAGGCAGGTCCTGTATTATTACAAAGAAAAGAGGGTTCTAATATTATTGGAAAAGTAGGATATAATATAATAAGAGAATTAGGCTACGGCTCAATTGAAAACATTGACGATATTATTTCTGCAATAGATGAAATATTTATAGAATTAAATATTTTTATTTATGATAATGGTGAAAAAACATTATTATACGATAAAAATTATTTTTTAAATGAGCAGAATATTAACTTAGATAGAAAAAGGTTTATTAGAATTGTTATTGAGTAGCAAAGGCGTAGTATTAAAAAAAATAAGGATATAAATTAGAATGAATAAACAGAAAAAGAAATGTTTTGTTTTTGCTATAATTATATTATTTATATATTTTGCCTGTACTATTCACAATTCTGAGAATAATAAAGAGGAAGATCTAATTTTAGCAAATACAGAAACAAAAGAAGTGATTTCTATAGATTTTCTAACAGGTAAAACAATATATGAAATTGTTCATACTAATATTATTGGCAGCATTGTTGATTTTTATTATCCTACTGTAATTTTAAACTGCTATGTTTTTGTTTTTAAAAACGAAGAAGCGGTTTATTTTATTGCAGCAAACACAGAATTTGAAAATTTTATTTTTGAAAATAAAATAGAATTAGAGAAATTTACAGCGATCGGATATTATGGAATAAATTATTATAATGGGGGAATAAAGAAAATGTTTAAATATTCAGAAAGTACTCCTTTTGATTATTTAAATAGTATTAATCCTGAAGATTATGTAAATATTAGTAGCATTGAAGATAGATTTGGAATAATCTTTGATTACATAGATAAAGGAGGGTTTTATTCACCTTTTTTTGATTATTACTGTGTTATAGATGATATGATTTTATTTGTTATGGGTAGTCCGTCAGATAACAAAGATACTAGTTACTTTATGGGAGGGTGGTCGTATTCATCAAGATAAGAAAATTGTTTCCCGTAATGTCAGAAAATTAGAAATTTACCCCCTTGCACCCCTATAAATCCTGTGATAAACTCATAATATGCTGCCAAAACCAGTACAAAAACTTAAATATTTAGTGAATTCTTTTCCATTCAGGGCAAAACTGCGGCCAATTTTCATTCGCAAGGAAAAAACACACTACGGGGTACAATATTTGTAATACCGCTTTACGGGAAACTGGAATATCTAATTAAGGAGAATTTTATTAATGTTGAGAAAAAAAATAGTGATTATAAAAATATTAATTATATTATTTGGTATAATACCTTATGTTTCATTTATTGGTCCAAATAATTTTTTTAGAATTTTAACATTTGTCTTTTTCGGGTTCTACCTTTCTGTAAATATTTTAGCTTATTGGCATATTAATAAACATATATGGATGAAATATATTTTAAATATATTGGATGGATTTCTTTTATTTTTTGCTATAAGTAGTACCGTTTTTTTGTCTATTTATGCAAAAAGAATTGAAGGAGAGGGGGCTTTTGTTTTTATCATATATCCAATATTAGGCATATTTTTTATTCTTGGTTTTGTTGGTTTAATACTTACTCGTAGTATCAGAAAATTAGAGGACAGCACGAGGAATAAAAAAGCTGCCCATCCGTTATTGACCAAACCTTGACAATATGCTAAAATTACACCATAACAACAAGAAGGACGAGCAAAAAATGAAAAGGAATTATATCCTTATTAGTATTATATTCTCATTATTATATGTAATTTTGGTAATATTTTTAATAAATATTCTAATTTATACAAGAACCATTGAAGGTCTATTCTTTTGGTTTGCAACATTAATAATTAACTTGTTTTTAAGTGATTATTTAATAATTAAAAAAGAATGTAAATATATATTCTTAAGATCAGTTATATTTACTATAATAAACAATTTTTTATTAATTGGATTAATTGTTTTACTATCATCTAAACCGATTAGGTATTCTGGTATATTTAATTTTCTAACCAATCAATTATCTGTTTGGGTTGAAATATTTATTTCAGCAAACTGGATTTTACCAATTATAATAACCACTTTTAACCATAGTCGTAATATCAGCAAATTAGCAAATTTACCCCCTTGCACCCCTATAAATTCTGTGATAAACTCCTAATATATAGACTAAATATTAATTTTAAGGAGTATCTAATGCGTTATCATTTTGTCATTTTATCAATATTTATTTTATTCTCTATGAATTGTAAAAGAGAAATTATCCAAACACAACAAATTGAAGAAGAGATCAAACGGAATACTGATAATATTGAAGTACCTCCGTTAGGGTTCTATTATAATAAGAATGAAATATTTGCGCCCGATGGAAAATTGCTTCGTGTATATAATGCTGAAACCGAAGAAACACTATGGGGGCCTATTTCTTCACCAATTATATATTTATATGATAAAGATAATATAGAATTGGCAAAATTTAGTACTTTAGTATTAATTTCTGAAGATTTTTGGCCTGGAATTATTGATATAAGCTATAATTCTGAACGCAATAGTTTTGATTTAACTTTTAGCCTAGATGCCTCAGGTAACTATGGTACAGGTTATATAGATTTAAATACTAATGAATATGTACGAGAATTGTTATTTTTACCACAAGAAGAAAAAAATGGAATGGAACCTCAAACCCATTAGCCCACCGTACTTTGGCGGAATGTGGGGTGGAGTATATAGTTCCTCCCCCACGCCGCAGGGCTTCCCCTTCTTAATTTTAAAATTTAATTAATCTGCGTTAATCCAAAAGTAAAATAAAATATCTAGGGAGCAAGCAATATCAAACAACATCTATCATAATCAGTGCAAATCAGCGTTAGTCGTGACCACGCCTGTAGATATGCCGTAGTTCATTGGTTTTTCTTAACATTTGCTCCAACAGCCCCCGCTTGTTTTATTCGGTTTTATCTTGTATATTAATAGAAGGAGTAATAAAATGACCGAAACTGAACGGGATCAAAACCTCATGATTGTATATGCCGTTGAGGGCTATTCTCAAAATCACAATATGTTGGAAAAAGAGGTGTTGATTCTTTTCCAAAAACATGGGATAAATCAGTCTATAAGAGAGCATTATAATGTTCTTCATACCCAAGGTTTTGAAGAAGGCATATCATTTGCTGAGGATGTATTATCGTGGAAAAAAGACTGATTTTATATCACGGTTCAAACCAAGATTTTGATGTTATATCTCTGACAAAATCAAAAGATAAACGAGATTTTGGTGTGGGATTTTATACTACAACTCTCCGTAAACAGGCTGATAGTTGGGCAAAAGCAATTTATAAAAGATATGGAGGAGATGGGATATTTGTTTATGAAATGGAGCTTGTTATTACTGATGCCCTTTCTGTAAAATACTTTGACGATCTTTCTGAAGAATGGCTTTTGATGGTTCAGAAAAACCGTACTTTGGGCGGCATTCAACACAATTTTGATATAGTTCAGGGGCCTGTAGCAAATGACAAGACCACACGAACAATAGGCTTTTTTATTTCCGGTATTCTTGATGCCAATACAACAATAGAACGGCTTAGAATTAACAAGGTGACTAATCAAGTGTCAATTCATACTCCTGCAGCACTTTCCAATTTAAAAATCTTAAGGAAGTATCAACATGAAGGGTAAATATTTTTTTAATGGAGAAGATATAACTATAGACATACTTTTCAAAATTGAGCATATAGTAAACAATATAGCAGAAAAAGAAAACATCCCTTTTGACGATGCCTATTTTGCTTTTCTTAGCTCCAACACTTACGCTATCCTTAAACGGACAGATAACCTCTACTGGGGTGAAAGCGCTGAATTTTTGGTTGACGAATACTACCGGGAAAAATCCGCGAATTAAAAAAGCAAACTATATAGCTATTGACGAAACCTTGACAATATGCTAAAATTATACCATGTTGAAACAGGCAGAAACAAAAAAATCAACAACGCCATTTCCGGCAATTGGAGTAATAAGATGAAATATTTGTTTTTGTTTTTATTATTTTTTTTATTATTGACTGGTATTATATCTGCTTTAGGGTTACATGAAACTATAGAAATGGAAATATTAGTAATTGATAACGATACAGGTATGCCACTCCCAAATATTTCCGTAATTCATATGTTGCAAAAAGTAACAGGTCTTTTTGTTGACGGAACATTTACGATAATAGAATGTGAAGAATATCATACCGATGAGAATGGGTATGTTAGGATACCCAAAAGAAGATTATCATCTTTAAAGATGAACGAATCTATTTATTCCGAACATATATTTATAAATATTGACACATCTGTAGAATACGAATCTCTTTTTAATAGATATTTCGATTTAAATTCTACTTTTCTTAATAATTTTAGAATACAATATTTTTATCCAAACACTGAATATTATTCCGCTTATATTTTTTTTCATAAAAAGAAGCGAATTATATACACACAAATTAACGATGATCCTGATGTAAAAAATAGAATTTCACTAAGAGAATATAATGGTCAAAGCGATAGAGAAAGAATAATTATAGAACTGGTAAATAACCCCGTAATGTCAGAAAATTAGCAAATTTACCCCTTGCTCCCCTGTAAATCTTGTGATAAACTTCTAATATGCTGTCAAAACCAGTACAAAAAACCAAAAAAGCACTTGCAAATTTGCCATTCAGGGCAAAACTGCGCCCGATTTTTATATGTTTAACAATATTGCTTTCTTTTTTATTATCTTGCGATCCGAGTGGAAATCTATTTTTGACTAACGGCTTTGACTATGATGTTGAAGTTTGTACAATTTATAATATAAACAATGAAACTATTGAACGAGTTGATATTTTTTATCCGGGCATGACATTTGCTGTTGCAGCAATGGGAAATATTGAATATAATAACATTATTTCAATAATAATAAAAAACACTGATGGTTTAATACTTGCAGAATATAGCCTTGAATATCTTACACAATTACGCAAAACCTATAAAAATAAAAACAAGCGAGAATCATGGATATTTACCGAGAAAGGATTATTTTTAAAAACTATTAATATCGAAAGGCGCTTTAATTTTGATTCAGAAAAAATACTGGAATATTATCGTTCCGATGAAGCTGTTAATGAAAGGGGTAATTAATATGAATAAAAAAGTATATACTATTATTACGATTAGTAATTATTTATCAATATTAATATTACCGATATTACAACTAAAATTATCTATACAAAATAATTCTTCGTCTGCTGTATCAGCAAATAACTTGGTTTGAATTTTAATTTATGCAAGAGTTTTTCATGAAAAATAATTATGGACTTTTTATATTATTATTGCTGCTTGTTTTTTTTAGCTGCATACAACATGATAAATTTATAGAAAAAATATATTCTTCCGTAAATGATGGTGATTTTATTATCTTAGGAGATTATACTGATTTTACATGGGATAATGTAGTTCTTTGCAATCCCGGAACTTCCAGACAAGATTATATAAAGTTTTTAGGCAATCAAGGTAAAAATTTTGATTTAAACAAAGTTATTATTTTCAGAAAAGGCGAGCAAGTAGTACATTACATTAAACAAGATTATCACCCGGAAAAACCTTTGGCAGTTGAATTCTATATCGATACAAATACATACAAGATTTTTGATAAAGATACTATTTTTAGTGTTAAAAAATATGATAATAATACAGCTCTTTATCCCGTAGTATCAGAAAATTAAAGGACAGCACAAGAAAATTCTTCCTTCGTGGCACGCCGGGCTAGATACGGACTTAATCTGCGGCTTTTTCTAGAATAGTTTTAATTCGGCTTAAGAGTTCTTCTTTTTCATAGGGCTTCTTTATAAAATCATCCGCACCAATCTCAAATGCGCGTTTTTCGTCCGAAGACTCTGTTAGGGCGGTTAAAAAGGCAATGGGAACTTTTTTTAGAAGGCTTATTCCTCTAATTCTGTTAAAGACTTCCCAGCCGTCCATATCGGGCATTAGAATATCTAAAAGAATTAAATCAGGGGCGAATTCACTGCTATACAAATACTGCAAGGCTTCATTTCCGGATTTTGCCTTAAAGACATCATATTCGTCTTTAAGCATATTTTCCGCTATGGCGTGTTGAATTGCATCATCGTCAACAAATAATATTTTCTTCTTTTCTGCCATATTGCCTCCTCCCAATTAAAAGATCAGCTTACTTATATAGTTACACATTTTGATACATTTTTCAAGTGATTTTCTTACTATTTTGTGATAATAATATATACTATATATATGAAAATAATTTCATGGAATGTAAACGGTATAAGGGCAGTGGAAAAGCGGGGGTTTACAGATTGGCTTGCAAAGGCTAATCCCGATATTCTATGCCTGAATGAGACCAAGGCAGAACCGGGGCAGTTATCGGCGGCACTTATAACCCCCGCAGGCTACTCTTCGTTTTGGGCAAGCGCAAAGAAGAGGGGTTATTCCGGGGTTGCCATTTACACCAAAGAACAGCCCCAAAATGTCCGTTTTTTGGGCAAGGAAGAGTTCGATAATGAAGGGCGGGTATTAATAGCAGATTACTGCTTTAAAGACTTTAGTCTTTCGTTGATTGCCGCATATTTTCCCAATTCTCAGGATGGAGGCAGACGGTTGGAATATAAATTGGCTTTTTGCGATGAAATCTTAAAACTCTGCAATGGGCTGGTAAAAAAGGGGCAGCACTTTTTACTCTCAGGCGACTACAATATTGCCCATACGCCCATAGACCTTGCCCGTCCAAAAGCCAACGAAAAAAGCGCGGGCTACCTGCCCGAGGAAAGGGCTTGGATGGACAAATTTACCAAAGCCGGTCATATCGATACCTTCCGCCATTTTCATCCCGGCGAAACAGATCATTATACATGGTGGTCGTATATGGGAGGAGCGCGGGAGCGCAATATAGGATGGAGAATTGACTATCATTGTGTGGATAAAGGGCTTTTACCCAGGGTAAAATCTTCTATTATAAAACCTGATGTAACAGGTTCAGACCACTGTCCTGTGGAGTTAGAGTTAAACTTATGAAAATTCGATACAATGCGCCTACAGTTCTTTCGTTCACATTGATCTGCGCTTTGGTAATGCTTTTATCAGAGACATTATTAATCAATCTAAATTTATATTTATTTACGGTCCCGGGCAAAGACCAATTTAATCCGAGCAGTATAAGAAACTGGATTACGATTGTTACTCATGTTATTGGTCATGGCAGCTGGACTCACCTTGCAGGCAACCTTACTATAATTTTACTTATTGGTCCCATGCTGGAAGAAAATTACGGTTCTGCAAGACTTCTTGTAATGATTGCCATTACAGCTTTGGTTACGGGGGTTTTAAATGTGCTTTTATTTCCAACCGCGCTTTTGGGGGCATCCGGCGTTGTTTTTATGATGATCCTTTTGTCTTCATTTACAAATTTTTCCAAAGGTGAAGTACCATTAACATTTATACTTGTTTTAATTTTATACATGGGCGGACAGGTTTTACAATTCTTTAACGATGATAATATTTCCCAATTTGCCCACATAATTGGCGGCTTGTGCGGAAGCTTTTTTGGCTTCTTCCGCCCGGAAAGGAGAAACAGAGGTTAGCATGAAAAAATATTTTTTACAGTTTGATACTGTCCGAGACAACGCTATTAAGCTTGCACATAAAATTTACAAGGACGGGTTTATTCCCAATGTAATTTATGTTTCCCTGCGCGGCGGAGCATATCTTGGTAATGTTGTAAGCGAATGTTTTAAATTTTTTGACAAAGGACAGCGGCCTGTCTATTATGCCGCAGTGGTTGCCCGTTCTTACACCGGCGTTGGACAAGCGGAACAGGTACGAGTGGACGGCTGGACATATTCGCCGGATCATCTTAGAGTTGGAGACAAGGTACTTTTAATAGACGATATTTTTGACACCGGAAATACCATTAATCATCTAGCCAAAATAATTATAGATAAAGGTATTCCCAAAGATGATTTAAAAATTGCCGTGCATGATTATAAATTCTATAAAGATAAAGAACCGCAAATGCCGTATCAGCCGGATTATTGGTGCTGCAAACATGAAATGTCCATACACGATGAAGACATTTGGATACACTACATGAGCCACGAACTTATTGGGCTTACAAAAGCGGAAGCGGAAGAATACTATTGTAAAAAAAATCCTGAACTGCGGGAAGCAATGGAGCTTTTAATCCCATGAACCAGCTAATCTGCGGAATTGACGAAGCAGGGCGCGGACCGTTGGCAGGGCATGTTTATGCCGCCGCTGTAATTTTGGGTGAAAATTTTAAAAGTAATTATCCGTCTGTATTTGCAATGCTTAATGATTCTAAAAAACTTTCCGAACCCAAACGAGAGCAGCTTCAACAACAAATAAAGGAAAATGCTCTTGCCTGGGGTATTGGCAGGGCAACACATGAAGAAATAGATAAAATCAATATTTTACAGGCAAGCCTTTTAGCAATGAAAAGAGCTTTTGAAGAAATGATGAAGACCGTTAAATTATCAGATTTAAATATATCCGTAATTGTTGACGGAAACAAAACGCCAAACCTTTCTGTTCCATGTACAGCTCTGGTAAAAGCGGATGCGCAAATACCGGAAGTAATGGCGGCTTCAATTTTAGCCAAAACCGCAAGGGATAATTATATGGTCGAAATGGCAAAATTGTACCCCCAATACGGCTATGAAAAACATAAGGGTTATCCTACAAAAACACATCGTGAAGCTGTCAAAAAACACGGCCCATCTCCTATTCAAAGGATTAGCTTTTCCGTTTCTTAACTACAATTTTTTTATCTTTCTTAAAATCCCTGTCTTTTCTAAAACTTTTGCCTTCTCTCTGTGTCCTTTGCTGCGGCTTAGTATGTGCATCGGGGCGTGCCGGCTTCTTCTTACCCCGTACCGATTTTTCCAACACCCTTAAAGATTCATCAAACCCTTTTAAGAATTCCTGTAAATCCTCGGCAAATAGAATTACAGACTGACGGTCAAAGCCGCCGGATTCCTTGTTTTTACTTTCTACGATATTAAGATAAAGATCGCCCATGCGGTTTTCTTTAACATTAAAAAAATATGTCCTGTTAGGTAAAGCTACCTTTGTAGAAAAAACTTCTCCACGAATACCCATAATTACTCCTTATCGGCTTTTATTATCATACTCCGCTGCCAGTTTAATAGCAACTGTTCCGCTTCTTTGTCTATTCCTTCTATGTCCGCCATAATCCTAAAAACGGGCTCTGTAGCAGAACCGCGCATCCAAATATATGCGGCGGGATTTTCGTTTTTATCAAAAAAGAGGATTTTTAACCCTCCCCTGCCGGCTTCTCCAAATCTTTTAATTCCCCGCTTTTCTTCCTGTCCATTATACGCAATTGCTTCCCATTTACAAAGCCCAAACTTTAATTTTAATTCGCCTTTTCGCTCTTCCCACTCTTTTTCAAAAACTTTCTGATACTTATCTTTTAATTCTGCGTGATCCTGTGTTTCTATGCGCAGAACCGCATCCTTGCCGTATGCAGGAGTTGTAACAAACTGCGGAAGTCCGGCAATAATATCCGCAAGTGTAAAATCATCATGGTACTTATCTGCCTGCCCGGACTGCCTGCACCATACTTCAAACAAACCGGGCTGCTCTGTTCCGCAGCCCCTAACCTCTGATCTTCTATCTCTAATGCAAAGCAATTTAACAAGAGCAAGTACAGTATGCATAGGATCGCGTACCGCAGAAGGATGGGTAATATTTCCGCCGGCAGAACCTTCACCCAAAATACGAACGGTGTATCCTTGTCCGCGTAAACTGCGGGCAAGCCCTACTACATTGGCTTCCCCTACTTCAGCGCGAAAAACTTCAACGCCAAATGCTTTGGCAATTCTGTCTATTCGCATGGAAGTAGGATCATTTATGGCTATTGCCTTTTTTGCGTCAGGGAAATCGCCTGTCCAAACCATGTAAGCAAATTCCGCAAGACAAGCAAGGGCAAAAACTTCCTGGGCTTCCAAAGCACGCGCTTTTTTTATTGTGTCATCCCACACAACAAGGTTGCCTCTGTCACCGTCGCAATCAGGCATATAACCAATAACAAACGCAGGATCAATCGCGTGCATTTTATCTAAAAATTCCCTGCAGGGATTAAGGGCATCCCCTTCCGGCACAATGCAGTGCGCGATTTTGCCAGGCTCATCGTTAATACTTTCAAACTTTATTCCCAAAGATGAAAAAAAATCTTTATCTATGGAAGCGGCGCGCGCGGAACCGTTAAAATCGCAGACAATACCAATATTTTTATTTACCACAGAAGAAACAGAAACAATAAATGAAAGGCTGTCTGACGAAGAATTATCCCCAAATGCCGTTCCCGCACAAAAATCGTAATATGTTTTTAACGCTTCTACTTTAGATATAATGGAAACATCATGCACATCCTGCACTTGTTCGCCGCTGATGGATGATATTAGCTCCTGTATTGAAGAAGCCGCGTCTTCTTTGTCAAGGAAAGTACGGAAATTCGCGGTAAGTTTATTTGCTTCTTCTACCGACAAAACCCCGCCGTCCGTAAGCCCGAACTTAAACCCATTGTAGCCAATTGGATTATGAGACGCAGAAATATAAATAAACCCGATAGGAACAACCGCTTCATCTGTACCTGTAAATTCAATACTGGCGGCTTTTACGCTGCCTGCCCATGCCATTATTTCCGGAGCGGCACACACGCCGGCATAACATACATCACAGCCTTTGGCAAGTAAAACGGATATTATTATATCAACAATTGCTTTTCCTGTAGGACGGGTATCAGAACCAAGCAGTACTTGAGGCCTCTTTTCCCCTGCTCCAAGATATTCCGCAAAAACAAGCGCCGCTGCCCCGGAAATAATCCTGCAAACCTCGCTGATTTCCCCGGTTTTGCTCTCTTCATCACCATCTTGAGCAAAAATACCCCTCCACCCTGATGCGGAAAGTGTCATTCTGTTTAGGACTGTCTGTATTTGTTCATTGTTGACCATTTCGGTTAATTATAGCGAATTTACAGGATTTATTTAACCACTGCAGAAGTAAAAAAAAGTATGTAATTTAAGAAAAACAAAGGTAAAAAAAGGGTGTATTTTGTCCAATTTAATTATATTAAGTTTTTTATTAATAAGGAGGTTAAAATATGTCAAAATTACCTAACATAATCCAACGCCGTGAGTTAGAGCCTTTACTGCATAAAGCGGATAAAATAGCCAAGCACTATGAAAAAGCCGCAAATTGTGCCGCATTTGTATTAAGGCCGGAATTTTCTACAGAATTGGAAAAAGTTAATTTTTCCTGCAGACACTGTAAAAAAGAAATTGATGAGAACGGAAACAATGTCTGCGCGTTAATGCACCTTGAAGCGGCAAAAAAAGCAAAAAATACAGGAAGGTCATGTATTTATACTTGTCCAAAAGGCTATACTTTTTGGACAAGTCCTTTTTATTCGGGAGAACGGTATGCAGGAGCGCTTCTTTCCGGCGGCATACAAAATACCGTAAAAAACGGCGGAAAAGTAAAAGCACTTGCCAATATAATGCTTATTTGTGCAGATCAAATTTCCAGATTAAGTTTTGTACAAAAAAACATATCAACAACAAAAAAGAATACAGAACAAACTCCAAAAACAAGAAAATCATTACTAGAAGATGAAAAAACCGAAGCGTTCTCTATGGATATGGAAAGGATGCTTATAGCGTATCTCCGCAGGGGTGATACTTATGAAGCAAGAAAACTGCTCGATAAGCTGCTCGAATCAAGATATAACGAAGTTAATAATAATTTTCCGGCCTTCCGTTTAAAAGCCCTGGAAATATTAGTATTATTGTCAAGAGCAACAACTAATCCAAACGATATAAACGATAATACTGTTCTTGAGACAAACAGCCGTTATCAAAAAAAGATTAATAAAAGTACAAGTTTGCAGGAAGTAAAGAATATTCTTACAGAAGTAACAGAAAAAATGTCGGAAAAAATATTCTCTTTTCATGGAGTACGGCATTTCCCTGCTCTTAGAAAAGCAGAACGCCACATTTGGGATAATTACACAAGAAAAATAAGCCTAAGAGAAATTGCAAAAGTCTCCGGGCTTTCGGCACCATATTTTAGTACAATCTTTAAGGAAGAAATGGGCGAAAATCTGTCATATTTTTTAAACCGTTTAAGAATAGAAAAGGCAGCAAGCTTACTTTTAACAACAAATATGTCGGTTGGTGAAATTGCAAAGACATGCGGTTTTGAAGATCAAAGCTGGTTTTCAAAGATCTTTAAAAATAACACAGGCGTAACTCCGGGAAAGTACCGCGAACAGAGCAGTGCTTTTGGGTTATCGTCATAAAAACGGAGGATTTATGAAAAAGACATCAGAACTAACGAACAAGGCAGAAAAAGTAATGCAGGATTATAATCATGCTACCGGCTGCAGTATATGCATTTATGACGAGAACTATACACAGCAATGCCCGGACGGCATTCCCTGTGAGCCCGAGACAAGTTTTTGCCGTTATTGTCCTTCCTATCCATGCCATGATTTACATGTAAAGGCTATAGAAGAAGCCAAAAGGAAAGGAGAGGGACACATATATAAATGCAGCTCGGGGTTCGTCTTTTGGACCAGCCCCATATACACTCAAGGCAGTTTTTCTGGGGCTGTCAGGGGCAGTGGTTTTTTAAATAATAAGCAAAAAACAGTTGACATTTTTTTAAATGCGAATAATAATTCTGTTATGCGAAATGAAGAAATTTCAACGGAAGAATTAAGAAACCGCATAATAGCCGCTTTAGAAGCAGACGATGAAAAAGTCCGGTCTTTGGCGGAAATGATGCAATTATGCGCGGAATCCCTAAGTACGGGAAGCGAAGATCATCATAAGATGATCAAACGGAGAGCGGAACAGCAGCAGGCAATCTCAAAAATTATTGATGAACTTAAAAGGGAATACAGGGAAGAAAAACCGGGTTATCCTTTAGAAAAGGAAAGCAATTTAATAACTGCTCTGCGAAAAGGCGATGCAGCGGAGGCAAAAAAGATACTTAATGAACTTTTGGCATTAGTTATTTTTTCTTATCCTGAACAATTTAACTATATCCAGCTAAGAATAACAGAGCTTGTTGTGCTTCTTTCCAGGATAGAAGTAAGCCCTGCCAAGAACGGAAGCCTTTCTATGGAAACCAACAGCCAAAACCTTAAGCTTGTTCAGGAAGCCAAAACTACAGAAGAGTTAACCGATGTTATTCACTCTGTTATTGACAGTGTAGCCGAGAATATTTTATCTTTCCGCGGAATCCCCCATGCTGTGGCTCTTAGGAAAGCGGAAAACTATATTTTGGAAAATTACACCAGGAAACTAAGCCTTAAGGAAATTGCAGATATTGCGGGCCTTTCTCCGCCGTATTTTAGCACCATCTTTAAGGAAGAAATGGGGGAAAATCTATCCAAGTATCTTAATCGCCTTAGGGTAGAAAAAGCCAGCCGTTATCTCTTGGAAACGACTATGTCCTTAAGCGAAATTGCCGCCAATTGCTGCTTTGAAGATCAAAGCTGGTTTTCAAAAATATTCAAGGCATATACAGGAGTTTCTCCGGGAAAATACAGAAATCAAGGCGGTAAATAGGTTAGTTTCCGAACAACTCTATTAAATAAAAAAGCCTGACAGTTTGTCAGGCTTTTTTTTTGCTTTTTAAAAACGGATCAGGCACCCGGTGAAGGAATAATTGCCAGTTCTGTTTCTTTGTCAAAATACCTTGCCTTATCCATTTTTGGAGTAAATACTGCGGAATCGCCGACTTTAAAAACATGGTTAGGCTCTGTACGGGCTACCAATGGCTGGGTTTCTGTTGTAAGCCAAAGGTGAATGTCTGCGCCAAGAGGTTCTACAACAGTTACCTTAACGGACATGCTGTTTTTAGCATCTTTTTCGGAATAAACCAAATCTTCCGGTCTAATGCCAAAAAATACTTCTTTACCGGCATACTTTTTAAGGTGTTCGGTATGGGATTCATCCGCTTTAATTTTAAATGAACCTTCGTCCAATGTAACAAAATTACCTTCGTCTATTACTTTTACGGTAAGGAAGTTCATGGGCGGGGATCCAATAAATCCGGCTACGAATTTATTTACCGGCCAGTTGTACAGATACAACGGAGCGCCAATCTGCTGAACTTTTCCGTCTTTCATAACAACGATTTTGTTCGCCATTGTCATAGCTTCTACCTGGTCGTGGGTTACATAAATCATGGTTGCGTTAAGGCGAAGGTGAAGGTCGGAAAGTTCCGCCCTCATCTGTACGCGCAATTTAGCGTCCAAGTTTGACAAAGGTTCGTCAAAAAGGAATACCTTGGGGTTACGGACAATGGCGCGGCCTACTGCAACACGCTGTCTTTGACCGCCGGAAAGAGCTTTGGGCTTGCGATCCAGGAATTTTTCAATGTCCAAAATACGGGCGGCTTCGTGAACGCGCTTGTCAATTTCGGCTTTTGGAACCTTTTTAATGCGCAGACCGAACGCCATGTTTTCATAGACTGACATGTGGGGATAAAGAGCGTAGTTCTGGAATACCATTGCGATATTCCTGTCTTTGGGCGGAACATCGTTCATTTTTTCGCCGTCAATAAGGAGCTCACCTTCGGTGATATCCTCGAGCCCGGCGACCATGCGGAGAGTGGTGGATTTACCACAACCGGACGGTCCTACAAGAACGACAAATTCCTTGTCTTCGACTGTTATGTTGGCATTGTCTACAGCTTTAACGCCGCCATCATAAATCTTTGAAATGCTTTTCAATTCAACTTTTGCCATCTGCTGGCCTCCC
>Ga0099364_10000991_pt1 | contig 47790 bp, 50 predicted proteins | sample TergutTh196P3_FD_73070 | JGI IMG/M metagenome (GOLD analysis project Ga0099364, IMG submission 73070) | Microcerotermes parvus P3 segment gut microbial communities from Pointe-Noire, Republic of the Congo - Th196 P3 | ecosystem: Host-associated > Arthropoda: Insects > Digestive system > Gut ...
ATGAAAACTTTACGGAAAAACAAAAATAAAGGCTTTACGCTGGTTGAAATCATCGTCGTCCTCGTCATCATCGCCATACTTATGGCCGCGCTGGCTCCGGTGGTCATGGGCTGGATTACCGAAGCGCGCGATACAGCGCTGATGGCGGAAGGCCGTGCTGCGCTGACAGCCGCTCAAGCTATTTCTACGGACTTTGCAGCCAGAGGCACCGCTGGGGGGTTAGCCGGAACCGACCCGACAGCGTGGACGCACACAACGGCGAGTGGCCAAAATTTTAATAGCCTTCTTGGTAGTGCAGGTGGCACGGCCGCTGCCCCATATACTACTGGAGCTATTGTAATTACTATTGCCAATAATCAAGTAACAAATATGACTTATCAAAGAAACGCTACTGGAAGAACCGCTACGTGGGCTCCGGTGACTGGTTGGACAGTGACCCCCTGATTCCGACAAAAACTAGCAGAAGCAATAACAACGCCGCCGCCCTCTTTTGGGGGCGGCAGCGTTGGCTTATCGGGCGCCGGCGATGGTGATTGTCAGGCGGATGCGGCCGTCGGCTTCCTCTTTGTCGATGCTGGCGTTGACGCCGGAGCGTTTCATGGTGTCTACGGCGCGGGTGACGGTGTTGAGGAAGAGGCGGATGTCTTTGAAAATGTACAGGGTGCGGATGCCGCGCTTGGGTTCGGGGCCGGGAGGCTTTGGGTCTAACAAACGCTCGATATATTCCTCTGTCTGCGCCACGTTGAGTTTGCCCTTGGCGATGGCGTCCACGGCTTCTAGGCGCGAGTCGGAATCCTCAATCCGCAGCAGGGCGCGGGCGTGGCGTTCCGTCAGGCCGTGGCGGCGGATGGCGTCCGCCACCTCGGAGGGGTGGCGCAGGAGACGGAGCTTGTTGGCGACGGCGGGCTGGCTTTTGCCCAGCCTCCGCGCGGCTTCGTCCTGCGAGAGGCCGAACTGGCGTATCAGGCGGCGGATGCCCTCGGCCTCCTCAAAAAAATCCAAGTCGCAGCGCTGGAGGTTTTCCACCAGCGCCAAAACGCCGCTTTGCTTTTCGGTAGCGTCCAGCACAATGCACGGCACCTCCCGCAGCCCGGCGAGCCTGCTCGCGCGCAGGCGCCGCTCTCCCGCCACCAGCTCAAACCCGCCGCGTTCGCCGCGGCGCACGGTGAGCGGCTGCAAAATACCGTACTGACGAATGCTTTCCGACAAATCGTTCAGCCCGTCCTCGTCGAAATAGCTCCTCGGCTGATACGGATTTCGCCTGATATCGTCCGCCTTAATCATGTGTACCCTGCGGCTCTCCATCAAGCCGTGTTTTTTCAAAGGCATCATGCCACCCTCTTTCGGTGTTATGTAATCCAGCGCAACCCTATTGTACCGCACTGTTCTTGTCGTCTTCCATCGTATTCTGTCTGAATATTCCATTTACAACCGATTTTTTTTAAGGTATACTGGAAGCACTTACAAACAAAGGATTGATACATAATGATGAAGCGCGGAATCGCTGTCTTTCTCTGCTTTTTCATCCTCGCCGGCTTTTTCCCGGGCATGGCCGCGGAGTACGGTTTCACGGGCGGCGGCCATACCTTCTACCGCTCGCATACATATACGCCCGCGGTGCTGACGCAGTATACCGTCAACACCCTGCGCCATAGCGGCGCGGGGCTGAACGAGGAGCATATCCTCTCCTTCACGCCCAACGCGGGGCTGCGCCCCATTGTCGTCAGCTCCGACCACATCTATCAGGGCGGGATGACCCTTGAGCAAGCCGCGGAGCAGGCGGCAAGCAGGCTCGGCGCCGACGTCGTCGCCGGGATGAACGCCAGCTTTTTCAATTCCAATATGACCACCATCGGCCTGCAAGTCCGTCAGGGCGTGCTTTCCTCCTACAGCCGGGAGGGAGGCCACCTGCCGTCGGTCGGCTTTACCGCTTCGGGCGACGTTCTCCTCGGCGAACCGGGCTATTCCGTCACGGTTACGGGAGCGGCGGGGACGGTGGTGGTTGACCGGCTCAACTACCAGCGCACGCCCGAGCGGGTGCATATGTATACGCGTGACTTTTCCGCCACCACCGGCACCACCCTTCAGGGGATGCACGTCGTCATGCGCGTCTCCGACCGTCTCCGTCCGGGCGGCGCGCTGACCGGCACGGTGACGCGGGTTTTGACCGGCACGGAGGCGCACGCCATTGCCGACGACGAAATTGTCCTCTCCGCCAGCTCGCAGGCGACCATCGACCGCATTTCCTTCCTGACCGAAGGGAGTTGGGTGGTCATCTCCGCCGATTGCGCCGACCCCCGATGGAACGGAATCAATGCCGCCGCCGTGGGGCTGCGCTACCTTGTGCGTGAGGGGCAGTCAACCGGGGCGTCCGACGGGGCGCGGGCGCCGCGCACCGTCATTGGGATGCGCGACGATGGCTCGGTGGTGTTTTACACCGTGGACGGGCGCCAATCAGGCTACAGCGCGGGGCTGACGCTGAACGAGGCGGCGGCGCGGATGATTGACATGGGCTGCGTGACCGCCATCGAAATGGACGGAGGCGGCTCCACGGCGATGATGGTTCGTCTGCCGGGTGAAGCGTCCGCCGAACTCGTCAACAGGCCGTCGGACGGGCGGCTTCGCCGCAGCGCCGACTTTATCCTGCTGTGCAACGTCTTCCCTGCGTCGGACGGCTCCGCCACCAGACTGTTCCCCACGCCCGCCTATGTCACGATGATGCCCGACACCCCCGTCTCCTTCACCCTGCGGGCGGCCGACGAGTTTTACCGCCCCGTTGCGGGGCCGTATGGGCCAATTACGTCCGTTTCAGCCGACCCCGGCGTCGGCCGTTCGGACGGGTTATCCTTCCAAGCCCTCTCTCCCGGCGACACCACCGTGGCTTTCCACACGGCAAACGCGTCCGGAACGGCGCGGATTCATGTCACAGCGCGGCTGGATTCCCTGAGCCTGACCTTGGCGGAAACGGGCCTCGCGCTGACGGAAATGTTCGCGTCCCCCGGCCAGAGCATCCGTCTCGCCGCGGACGGCAGGCTGAACAATGCCCCCGTTCTGTCAACCCCGCTCAGCTTTGTCTGGGCCGTTGAGGGCGACATTGGCAGCGTTTCGCCCGAAGGGGTGTTTACGGCGGCCTCGCAAGCCGGCAAAACCGGACGGATTACCGTCTCCGGTGGCGGGCTGACCGCGTCGCTGAATGTGTCGGTAGGCGTCGCCGAGCCGATTATCATCGAGGATTTTGAAAACGGGCTGGGACGCCTCTCCGCCGGGGCGGGCGGCCTGACGGCAAGCGTGACCTCCGACATAAACCTCGCGGAGCGCGGAATGTCCGCCGCCGCGCTGACCTACGCTTTCTCACAGGAAGCGCCCGCCGAGCAAACCATAGGGCTGTCCGCGCAGACGTCTGGAAGCCCCCCTTATCTCCATCTGCTCGTGACCGGCGACAGTTCCGGGCATACGCTGGCGGTAAACGTGACGGCAAACGGGGCTGCGCGGCAGGTGCCGCTGGGCAGGCTGGACTTCACCGGGACGAGGATGCTCACGGCGGAATTGCCGCCGCAGACCTCCGCCGTCACCGGCCTTACGCTGACGCCCGCCGCCGGAGGGCGTTCGTCCGGCGCCGTTTATCTCCATCAAGTGGTTGCCGCGTGGGAAAGCGCGCTCGGCGGGGAACCGCCGTCCATAGACATCGAGGGGCCGCGCGAGGCCGGGAACGAGCTGGTCTACACCGTCTCCGCCGCCGACTGGAAAGGGCAGCGGCCCAAAGAGCTTGTTGTCAAATGGAACGGGGAGGTCATTCCCTCTCCCGCGTGGGACGCCGGGCGCGCGGAGATACGCGTGCCCAAGCCGGAATCCGGGCTGCACATCCTGTCCGCGGACGCGACGGACGCGCTGGGACGGCGCGCGCGCCAAATCAGCTCCGACTTTTATGGAAGGCGGGATTCCCCCTTCACTATATGGGACGCCGCCGACAAATGGTACACCGGCTTTGTAGACTTTCTTGACGACAGGGACGTGCTGGACGCCGACGAGGTTCTCGGCTTGCGGTATTACCGGCCGGAGCAGTCCGCCACCCGCCTTGAGGTGGCGCGGATGCTGGCCCGCATTTTAAGCCTTCCGCCCGGCCCGGCCGCCCTGCCCTTTGACGATACGGCTTCTCTCGGCGCCGACGACGCCGCGGCGGTCGCCGCAGTTTACGGCGCGGGTCTTTTCAGCGGTAAGGTGCGCTCCGGCGGCACGCTGTATTTTGACTGCGACGGCTTGATTACCCGCGCCGAGCTGTTCACCGTCCTGAACAAAACCTTCCCCCGGGGCTATGAGCGTGACGGCTTGTACCGTTTCACCGACACGGCTGAAATCCCCCCCTTCGCCCTCCGCGCCACGCAGACGCTGGTCGGCATGGGTGTGGTCAGCGGCTCCGGTGACGGCAGGGTCATGCCAAACGCCCCCATTTCCCGCGCCGAGGTATGCAGCCTGTTCACCCGTCTGTTCTATTAATGCGGAAACGGGGTTGAAACCCCGGCCGGACTGTGTTATACTATCCACACCCCCGCCGATAAATCTTTTAGCGCAACTCCCTATCCCGAATATCTGAACAGGAGGATTGTCGGCTTGTTTGTTCTGCTCCACAAATTCAAGGAAGTAACCATCGCCGTTTTCCCGGCAGTCCTATTTGTCGTCATCCTCAACTTCACGCTCGTTCCGCTGGAAACCGTGCTTTTGTTTCAGTTTCTCCTAGGCGCGTTATTCATCATCATCGGGCTGGCCGTGCTTTTGCTCGGCGTCGACTTGGGGATTCTTCCGCTCGGCGACCATATCGGCACCGCGCTGGTCAAATCCAACAAGCTGTGGTTTGTCATCGCCGTCGGTTTGGTGGTGGGGGTATTAATCAATCTCGCCGAGCCGGACGTCGCGGTGCTGGCCTCTCAGGTGTCAAACGTCTCCGGGAACCTTATCCCCGCCTTCGTCATCCGCGCCGCCGTGGCGGTGGGCGCGGGAATCCTGCTGACCGCGGGTCTTGTGAGGATTGTGGAAAACTTCTCCCTGCGCGTTTTGATGGTGATTGCCTACGGCATCGCGTGCCTCATGTCCTTTTTCGTCTCCTCCGATATGCTGGCCATCGCGTTTGACGCTTCCGGCGCGGCGACCGGCGCGGTCACCGTCCCCCTCGTCCTCGCGATTTCCGCGGGACTGGCTGTTATGAAGAAAAACAGCAAGTCCGCCGAGGAGGACAGCTTCGGGCTGGTGGGCGTCATGGCTTCGGGCGCCATTCTCGGCGTTCTGATTATGAATCTGTTTTTCAATACCGGAAGCATCACCGGCTCGCTGGATATGCACCATCTCGATACGACGTCGGTCTTAGCCCCGTTTCTCGCGGAAATACCGCGCGTCGCGCCGGAAACGCTGGTTGCGGTGCTGCCGATTGTCATCATGTTTCTGGTGTTTCAGAAGGTGAAGTTCCATCTGCCCAAGAAAGCCTTCCGAAGAATGTTGATTGGGTTTGCCTACGCTTACATCGGGCTGGTTTTCTTCTTTGTCGGCGCGCACGCCGGATTTATGAATGTGGGCAGCGTCATCGGGTATCATTTGGCGTCGGCGGGAAACAATGTGATTCTGGTGAGTCTGGCGTTTGTGCTGGGCCTCCTTATCATCCTGACAGAGCCGGCCGTCTACGTTTTGACCCATCAGATAGAGAATATCACCAACGGGTATATCAAGCGGAAAACCGTGCTGCTCTTTTTAGCGATAGGCGTGGCGTCCGCCGTCGGTTTATCCATGCTGAGGATTCTGGTTCCGGGCATCATGCTCTGGCACTATCTGCTGACCGGGTTCTTAATCGTGTTTGTCATGGCGTTCTTTGCCACGCCGAAGATGTTTGTCGGCATTGCCTTCGATTCAGGCGCGGTGGCGTCCGGCCCCATGACCGTCACGCTTGTGCTGGCTTTTTCGCAGGGCGTGTCCGAAGCCTTGGAGTATTCCAATGTATTGTCGGACTCGTTTGGGATTATCGCGCTGGTCACAATGATGCCGGTCATCGCGCTCCAAATATTGGGGCTGGTTTATAAACGCAAATCAAAGAAAAGCGAGGTATAAAACGATGGCCGGATATAGCTTGCTATGCTGTGTGGTCAACTTGGGCGACGCGTCCAAACTGCTGAAGGTCGCCAGACAGCATGGCGTGAAGGGCGGCACGATTTCAATCGGCAGGGGAACCGTCAACAACCGTATGCTGAACTTTTTGGCAATCAATGAGGAACGGAAAGAGATTGTCACCATGGTCATAGAGCGCGAGCTGGCTCACGAAGCGTTAAAGGGCATCAGCACGCATATGGCGTTTGAAAAGCCGCATCACGGAATCGCGTTTTCATATTCCGTATCCGAGTTTACCGGCACAAAAAACGAATGCATCCATTCTTCAGAAAGCGAGGAGGAGGAAAAAAGCGTGTACAGCGTAATCTATGTCGTCGTTGACAAAGGCCGCGGGGAGGAAGTCATCGACGCCGCCAACCAATCCGGCGCGCGGGGCGGCACCATCATAAACGCGCGGGGCGCCGGCATCCATGAAGTCCAGAAATTTTTCGCCTTTGAGATTGAGCCGGAAAAGGAAGAGGTGTTCATTCTCACAAAAACCGCGCTGAAGGACGGGATTGTTGAGTCCATCCGGGAACAAATCAACATCGACAAGCCGGGCAACGGCATCATGTTTGTCATCGACATCAATGAGGTCTACGGCTTGCATGAGGACTGAATCCCATTTTCACCCTTGACAGACCCGTGTTATATGTGGTATAGTACGGAAGCCATAGGGTGAGTGTAGCTCAGGTGGTTAGAGCACCAGGTTGTGGCCCTGGGGGTCGCCGGTTCAAGTCCGGTCATTCACCCCATCGCGTCCCGCAAACGAGAGCCGGGACGTTGGAGTATCTCCTTTCGGCAAGCGCGGGATGGATTACCATCCCGCGTTCGCTATAGCCAACATTTCACGCTTCCCTTTCCGTGGCGGTGCAAAATTCCCGGCCGATTCCGCCCCGCAACCCACATAGCTTGACAAAAGGTGTGCAAACGAATATGCTGTAACTAGTTTTTGCAGGCTATGCCAATACGGGATGTGTTGTTGGATTGATGAAGCTCACGGCAGGTCAAATCTTTGAAGTATCGCAGTCCAAACGGGGGGAATAGCCAATGAGCGTGATACTGCTTATAGAGGACAACACCGCAATCACGGACACAAACAGGGAATATTTGGAGATGCAGGGATACGGCGTACACACCGCGTCAACGATTCGCGAGGGCGTAGCCGCGCTGGAAAAGCAGCGGTTCGATTTGATTGTCCTCGACATTATGCTGCCGGACGGCTCGGGCATTGACTTTTGCGCCCAAATGCGGGAGCGTTACGATGTCCCCGTCCTGTTCCTAACCTGCCTTGACGACGACGTGGCGCTGGTTGCCGGACTGAAAGCCGGGGGCGATGAGTATATGACCAAGCCCTACAGCCTCGCGGCGCTGTCCGCGCGGGTGGGGGCGCTGATTCGCAGGGTCTGGATTGAACGCTCGTCTGAGAAAAATTTTGTCATAGGGCCCTTGCTGATCGACTGCGGCAAACGCAGGGCATATCTGGACAACGAGGATGTTTTGCTCACGCCCAAGGAGTTTGACGTGCTGCTCCTCTTGGCGCGGAATATGGGAACGGGCTATACCGCCGAGGAAATATATTTCCGCGTCTGGGGCGACGAGCCCTTTGACAGCCGCACTGTAATCGTTCACATCTCATGCCTTCGGAAAAAATTGCGGATGGACGATGAAAGCCCGCTTTCCATCGCGACCGAGAAGCGGAGGTATTACAGCTTGCGGCGGGAATAGCGCGGTACAATCAAATTTCATTGACCGGGCGGTCTGCCGTCTCAGATTGCTGTATGCTTATGAGGAAGCGAACCATGTTTGACTGGCTCAGAACGATACGAAGCGGGAGGGGCATATGAGCGCGATATTACTGATGGAAGATGATTCCGCGGATATGGCCGCCAACAAAGCGCATTTGGAACGCGCGGGGTATGACGTATACAGCGCGTCCACGCTGCGCGAGGGGAAGATGACTCTTGAAAGCAGACATATCGACTTGATTATCCTCGGGACTGTGCTGCCCGACGGTTCGGGCATCGGGTTTTGCGCTCAAATACGTGAGCGCTACGATATTCCCGTCATTTTCCTGACACACCTTAACAACGATGCGGCGCTGATTGCCGGGCTGGAAGCGGGCGGCGATGAATACATGACCAAACCGTACAGCCTTGCCGCGCTGACCGCCCGGGCGGAGGCGCTGCTCCGCAGGGTCAGGATGGAAAAAACAACTTTAAGACAAAAAGACACAAAGGAATTTGGGTGCAAACTATGACAAACAGGAAAAACAGGCGGGATGCCTTCAAGTCCCAGCAGCGAGTCGCGGTGCTGAACCTCATACGCGAAGTTAGCCAGCTTGCCGCGACAATAGCCGTCGTTGTCGCCAGCGGTTCGCTGGTTATGGCACTGGACGCCGTTCAGTCAATGAGTGCCATCATCCAATCCGGCTTGACGGCTCTTTTATCCAAGAAGCTGCGGCAGGACGACCGCTTCAAATACGATTATGGGATGGGGAAAATCGAGGCGCTGGGCAGCTTTGTGTTCGCGTCGGTCTATTATGTCGGGCTGGCGTCGGTCTTCGCGGCTTCCGTGTATTCTCTGATGGTTCCGAGGAAACCCGAAACCATTCTGTTTGTTGCGATTTTGATGAAATCGGCTCAAGTTCTTGTTGATTTATACATGCTCCGCAAGCAGTCCAAAATAGCGAAAGCGATCAGCGGTCACTTTGTGGACGCGAACATGCTGTTTATCAAAGACGGGCTCATCTTCAATTCCATCATACTCTCCGCCGTCACAATTTGCTTTTTCTTTCGGGGTGCTCCGCTTGCCGTTTACTTCGAACCTGCCGTATGTGTTATTTTCGCCGTGCTTATAGCGTTCAAAAACGCAAAGATTATCAAGGCGGCGTCGCTTGATTTGCTTGACAGGACGCTGGACGAAGAGACACAGCTTACCATACTGCGGCACGTTTCGCCGATATGGGATGATATACATACGTTTCACGGCGTAAGGACAAGGCGTTCCGGGCATATCATCTATATCGACCTGCTGGTGTCTTTCAGCGACGATAAATCTTACGCGGAGATACGCAAGGCATATGAGGCGTTTGACCGGGCAATGAAGGAAGAGCTTCCAGACAGCGTGACCGCGATGGTTATTGGGAATTTGAATGACCATGAAATGGAGGGATAAGACATGGATAAAGACATCGAAACCATTCTGCGCGACATGTCCGACGGCGTCATTATGGTTGACGGAAAGGGGACCATCAAATACTTAAACCCGTCGGCGTCCGTCATTCTTCAGGATGAAACGGAAAGCCCCGAAAGGCGCTATGCGGAGCTTATGGCAGACGACGAGGAAAACAACGAATTCCACCAGTTTGTGCTGGACGCTATTTACGACAAGGATAAGACCCACAGCGGCGTGGTCGGGTACACGCGCGGCGGGGTGACAAAAAAATTGAAGGTGACGTCGTCCTTTGTTTTCAGCGAGGACAAAGAGCAGCGTCTCGGCGTTTCCGTTGTGATGTCGGACATAACGGAGCTTGCCCGCCTCATGGAAATCCGGCGCGAGTCCTCCATCATTTTCACGGTGATTATGTCCGTCCTCACGATGTTTCTGTTTTTATGGCGCGTGCTTGACGGCGCGATCCCCGACCTGTCCCCCGCCACGTTTACTTTGATGATAGAAGGCTTTGGCTTAATTGGCATGGTGATTATCCTCAAGGCAACCAGCCTCAGGCTCGGCGCCGAGCTTAGGCTGGAAAACCCGTGGCGGCAAATGCGCCCGTTTGTGATTATCAGCGCGGCGGGTGTGCTGGCCCTTGTCCTTTTGAAAGCCGCTCTTTTGCGCTTGGGCGTCCCGCTCTTCCCCGAAGACATCCCGTTTTGGAATTGGGGCCATTGGGGGCTAAGAATGGCGCTTTATCCGGCAAGGTCGCTGGTTCAGGAGGTTTTGGCTCGCTGCATGATGCAAAACAGCCTGCGCTATGTTTTCGGCGGCAAATACCAATCCGCGCTGTCCATCCTCGTCTCCTCGCTGATTTTCGGCTCGATGCACATCATGTACGGTATCAACTATATGGTCGCCGCTTCCCTGCTGCTGTGTCTCTTAGGCGTGCTTTATGAAAAAACGCGGAACCTGTGGGGGGTGACCCTTGTTCATTATACCGTGGGCGTATGCTTTGTTTTATTGGGCTTCTCCGAATAAAAGTATCTGATTGAGGCGTACCAAAACATCAGGGCGGCGAGGGGGTTCTTTCGCCGTGCAGGGAATCGAGGGAAAGGAAGATGGTCTGCAACGGTCATAACAGCATCGGCGCTGGGGCTTTGTCGCTGAAGCAGTTGCAAGCCTCAACCGAGGATTATACGCGCGCAATCGACATCTACGAGGACAGGTTCGAGGGAAAAATGCGCGTTAAAGCAGAGACCATCACGCAGATGGTATGCGGCGAAACAGAAGACCGTGAGGTTTTGCCCTATGGGCTTTACAGCGACGGCAGGGTTGTCGGGTTCTGCCTGCTTACCCTGTATAAGAAAGAGCGCTTTGTATACGCCGACTATATTTCAATCGCCAAGGATGTGAGCAGCCGCAGCATTGGCGCGGCGTTCAACATAGGCGCGAGGTTCCTGCTTCTCATGGGGGAGGAGGTCAAGCGGCTGACAAATACCTTTGTTTTGTTTGAGGCGGGGCACGCAGCCTTGGTAAGAGTCTATAAGTCGTTGGGGGCGGGGATTGTTGACTGTGAGCATATCATGCCGGTTTTGGATATGACGCTTGAGCGCGTTCCGGGCAAAGTCGCGATATTCCCCAAGCCTGAATCCATCGGCAAAGACAGGTATCTGGAATGTCTTAAAACCATCCTTTTCAAAGGCTACGCCGAGTGGGTCACACCGTCGCTTTGCCCTGACGACGCGGCACGGTACATTGAATACATAACCGGCATTTATGACGAACTGAAAGGCTTGCTCCCGGAGGAGATATATGTGATATGAGCAATGAAAATGTAAAAGACGCGTTCAAATCTCAGCAAAAAGTAGCGTTTATGAGCTTGGTTTCCGAGCTTCCTAACGCAATAGCGCAGCTCGCCGTCGCGGTTTTAAGCGGTTCGCTGCTGATTGCTCTGGATGCCATTGATTCGGTGAGCAATTTAATTCAGGCTGTCCTTTCCTTCTTTCTCTCCAAAAAATTGCAGGGAGACGACAGCTTTAAGTACGATTACGGCATGGGTAAAATCGAGGCGTTCGGAAGCTTTATCGCGGCGGTGTTCCTGTATATCGCTTTGACCGCCATCTTAACAGCGTCGGTTTTCTCCCTGCTCCGTCCAAGCGAACCGCAGGACATTTTATGGCTGGCGATTGGGATAAAAGTCATCAACGTTGCCATCGACGCGGTTTTGCTTCACAGACAGATAAAAACGGTGAAGGGAATCACCAGCGGCTTTGTAAAATCAAATACCATGTTTTTGGTAAAGAACCTTGTTTTCGACTCGACGACCCTCCTGGCCGTCACCGCGGCTTTCTTGCTGCGGAATGTCTCCGGTATCGGCTATCTTGAGCCGACGGTATGTATAGCGTGCGCGTTGTACATAGCAATCCAAAACATAAAAATCATAAAGGAAGCGTCCGCCGATTTGCTTGATAAAACGCTTGACGAGCAAACCCAGCTTAAAGTTATGAAATGCGTCGCCGGGATATGGAACGACATCGAGGGGTTTCACGGCGTAAGGACAAGGCGCTCCGGGCATATCGTGTACATAGACTTGATGGTATCCTTCGGCGGCGGTTGCTCTTACGATAAGATATACCAAACCTACAAGGTCTTTGACAAGGCGATAAAGGACGTTATCCCGGACGGCGTGTCGGCTATTGTTATCGGAGAAAGGTGATTGTGGATGAAGAGAACAGCATGTATTCTGACCGCGTTATTGCTTGCGCTTCTGTTGATTTTCACCTCGGCCTGCGCCGGTGCGAAGTCCGAGGACGCCCCGCCTAAATATGTGTTTCTGTTTATCGGTGACGGCATGAGTCTGCCGCAGTTAACCGCCTACGCCAATTATATGGGAACGGTGGAGTTTGATTTTACGGGGACACTGGCCGCCCCGACGGCGGATAACCAGCCCGTTCCCCTTTTCCCGTCGTTCACGCGCTTCCCGGTGACCGGCATGGCCGCCACGCAGGACGCGTCCAAGTTCATCACGGATTCGGCTTCGGCGGCCACCGCCATCGCGTCCGGCGTAAAGGCGCTGGACGGCACCTTGGGGGTGGACGCTTTCGGAAACCCGCGGCCATCCATAGCGGAGCTGCTGCGGGAGCAAACGGACTATAAAATCGGCATCGTCTCCAGCGTGTCGATAGACCATGCCACGCCGGCCGCGTTCTACGCGCACATGATGGAAAGGGTGAGCTATTACGACATCGCCCTGAACCTTGTTGAGAGCGGTTTTGATTATTTCGGCGGAGGCGGCTTCAAGCAGCCCCACGGCGCGGCGGGCGATATGCCCGGCATATTGGAGCTTATGGCGGACGCCGGGTACACGGTGGCCGATACATACGAGGCCATCGCGGCGCTGGGCGCGAACGAAGGCAAGGTTATCGCCGTTGCCCCGGAATTAGACAACGACTTCGGTGACGCCGCGCTTCAATATGCCATCGATATTTCCGACGGGGGCAGGGATTTGCGGCTGGCGGATTTCGTCCGCACAGGGATAGATGTGTTGGGGGACGAAACGGGCTTCTTTATGATGGTGGAGGGTGGCAAGATTGACTGGGCCTGCCACGCTAACGACGCAGCGACGGCGATTTGGGAGCTTGCTGAATTTGAGGCGGCGGTGACGGCGGCCTTGGAGTTTTATGAAAAATATCCTGACGAAACGCTGATTATCGTCACCGGAGACCACGAAACGGGAGGGCTTTCCAACGGCTTCAACCTGACCGCCTATGATACGCAACTGTCTGTGCTGTCGAACCAGCGCATATCCTTTATGAAGTTCATGTCTGATTATATCTTCCCGTGGCGAGAGGCGCAGACAGCGTTTGAGGATGCCATGACCGATGTGGAAGCGCTGTTCGGGCTGACCGTCCTGACAGAGCGTGAGCTGGCGGTGCTGCGCAGAGCGTATGAACTGAGCATGATTCCCTATGCCGAACGTGATTCCCGCTCGGAGGAATATCTGACCGAGTACAGTATGCTGGCGTACGAGCCTTTTCAGCTTGCCGTAACGCGCATACTCGCCAACAAGGCGGGGCTTGACTGGACGTCCACGGTGCACACGGCGTTACCCGTGCCTGTGTTCGCGGCAGGGGCGGGCGCGGAGCGTTTCGCGGGGTTTTATGATAACACGGACATCTTTCATAAGCTGGCGTTCTTGCTGGGGTTGGATTAACGTCGGGGGCGGTCAAATACGGTAACATAGGGGGAAAGATATGGTGAACTTAACTTACAACAGCGCCTTAAACGGAAGCACGCTGACGATTACAATCAGCGGCAGGGTGGATTCGGACAATTCGAGGGAACTCTCCGAATACTGCGCGACGGCGTGTCAGCAGGCGCACGAAACCTTAGCGCTGGACTTGGAAAACTTGGAGTACATATCCAGCGCCGGACTGCGCGTACTGCTGGTCATGCTGAAAAAAGAGCCGAAGCCCGTTAAAGCCGTAAACGTAAGCTCGGAAGTATACGAGATTCTGGAAATGACGGGGTTTGCGCAAATGCTTCAAACGAGCCGCGCCATGCGCCGCGTGTCGGTTGAGGGCTGCGAGAAGATTGGCCAAGGCGGTCAGGGCAGCGTTTACCGTTTGGATAAGGACACCATCATCAAGGTGTTCAGCCCCCAGATGCCTTTTGAGGAAGTCGAAAAGGAGCGCAACTACGCGCAGCAAGCCTTTATGCTCGGGCTGCCCACGGCGATTTCCTACGATATCGTGAAATGCGGCGGCAGCTTGGGCGTGGTCTATGAAATGCTGAATGCCGACACCTTGGCGGCGGTTATCTTAAAAGAGCCTGACAAGCTGGAGCATATGGCCAAGGAATATGCGAAAATGGCAAGGAAAGCCCATAGCGTCGATATGGCCGGCACCGCCCTGCCGAGCGTTAAGGCAAAGCGCGCGGACGGCGTTCAGCTTGCGCTGAAAAACGGCGGGCTGACCCAAGAACAGGCGTCGGGCTGTATGCGCTTTTATGACAGTCTGCCGGACAGGATGACATTCATACACGGGGATTTTAACCCCAACAACGTGATGCTGCTGGACGGCGAGATGCTGCTTATTGATATGGGCGCGGCCGGCTTTGGCCATCCGATGATAGATATTGCAAGCGTATACATGACCACAGGGTTTCCGGGCAAGTTCGGCATCAGAACCGACGAGCGGGTAGAGGGGTTATCCAACGCGCTGTCCCCGGAGCAGTCCCTGCGTTTATGGGAGGTGTTCAGCCGGGAATACTTCGCAACCCTTGATCAGGAAACGCTGAATTCCTTGGATGACCACTGCGAAACCTTTACGCTGCTCAATCTAGCGCTGATTGGGTCTGGCGGGGTGGAGCTGGGATTGGCCCGGGAGGTTGTCGAGGTGTCCAAGGCGACAGGTGAAGCGCTTTTCTTCCCCGAACTGGAGGAAAGGTACGCAAGGCTTGACTACAGGCTCTGGGGAGATTCCGGCGGCAGGGCGTCCGAGCCGGAACGAAGAAGCCTGCTTGATAAACTATTGGGCAAGCATAGAAAACAAGAAGCAGCCTCAGCCATCACCATCGACAGCAAAATCAGGGAGATTGTGGAGAACGAAGCCGCGAGAGCGGTCTTGGAGCGGCATATCCCGGGAATGACGGGTGATAAGCAACTGAAAATGGCCTACGGCATGACCCTCCGGGCCTTGCAGAAGTTCCCGCAAGCCAACATCTCAAAAGAGAAGCTCGCTGAAATAGAAAAAGACTTCGCCGCAATGACGCCGGTACAGCCAAAAAGGGAATGGCCAAATACATAAACGGAGGTTCAAAATGAACGAGCTGACTTTCACCGTTGACCGGGCGCATCTATCCGCGCGCAGATACATTTTGTGCGGACGCATAAGCTCCGCCGAGTCGAACATTCTTCAATATGAGCTGGAAGAAGCCATGCGGGACGGGTATGTGTGCTTTGTCCTGAATATGCGGAAAATCACCTTTCTGTCCTCCGCGGGGATCCGGGTGCTGTTAATGTTTTACAAGAAATCCAAAGAACGCGGCGGCAGCTTCCATGTGGAAAACCCATCCGAGAACGTCATCAATGTTTTGGGCATGACAGCGCTGGATGAAATGCTGTTAAAATAATAAAAAATGGAGGAAATCACAATGACCATCGACAAAAAGCTCGAAAACGGCTGCTTAACCCTCACCCTCGAAGGACGGCTGGACACCGCCACGTCTCCGCAGCTTCAGGATGTGCTGAACCCCGCCTTTGACGAGTCAAAGGAAATCATTTTGGATTTCGCGGGGCTCGCATACGTGTCGTCGGCCGGACTGAGGGTTCTGCTGATGGGACAGAAAACGGCGCAGGCCAAAGAGGTCTCAATGAAGCTTTGCAATGTGTCGGACGACATTATGGAAGTGTTTGAGATGACCGGCTTTTCGGACATCCTAACATTTTGTGAGAGAAGGCAATAGCTATGCGGATACATGAAGAAAAGGACGGCAGCCACAAAAAATGGCTCGTGACAATTACGATATTGGCCGTGAACTTGGCCTTAACCGTCGGCGTCATTGTTTATTTGCTAGCCGGTACGGGCGGCCGGCCCGCGGACGGCGGCTCTCTGAATTTTGAGTCAGACGAAAGAGTCCAATATGTCTTGTATATCGGAACCAATGACAAGGATACATACGAGCAGATGATTCCCACCGAAGAAGCCGTGGAAATCGTAAACGCCATCATCGCAAGACACGCCGGGGGTTATACGATGCAGTATTCGGTCGGTGGCTGGGTTGATGAACGCGACCTTTGGACGCATGAAAACACCCTTGTATACACGCTTTCATGGATTGAAGAAGAAGCGGTGCGGGCCATCATGGACGAAGTTTTAGCCGCGCTCAACCAAAACTCGATTTTGGTTGAAAAGAGCACTGTTTTAAGCGTCTTTTACAGCGGGGAGGAGCGGCATGAATGACAAAGACCGAAAATAATATCCTGCTTTTCTCCATTACGCTGTGCTGGGCGTCGTCGTATGTGTTTATCAAAAGCCTTCCGCCCGACTTTTCTTCTTTCGCGTACCTGACGTTGACAACAGGTATCGCGGCGGTTATACTGGTTGCCGTTTTTTGGCGGCGGCTGCGGGACATTAAAGTCAGCACGCTCAAGCGCTCCTTTGTGTTGTCCTTGATTCTGACGGCAAACCTGCTTGCCGAAAAGCGGGGCGTTATGCTGCTCCCCGCCTCAAACGCAAGCTTTTTGGCCGCGCTTACCATATTGGTCGTGCCGCTTCTGATGCTGCTGCTGAGAAAAAAGCCTACGAAAAACAACATGGCGGGCGCGGGCATTATCATCTTGGGGTTGTTTCTGACCAACCGTTTTTCCATGTCCGCTTTTGTCAACACAGGCACGCTCTATGTGATGCTCGGCTGTTTTTGCAGCGCGATATACATCCTTTCGGCAGACCGTTTTACGAAACAGGAAAATCCGCTCTTAATCGGTGTTACGCAAATGATTTTTACGGCTCTGTTCGGGTTTGTGCTGTGGCTTTTTGAAAACCCCGCAACCTTTTTCAGCGTGAATTATACGCGGGAGCTGCTGTCTTCCATTTTTATCCTAGCGTTTTTTACAAAGGCTTACGCCTATATCCTGTTGATGTTCTCGCAAAAATACGCCGACCCCATGCGGGTGACGATTATTGCCTCCACGGAGCCCGTCGTCACCTTGACGCTTGCCGTATTGATTCCGGCGGCTTACGGCACGAGCGAGAGCTTCAATATCTTTTCGCTGTTCGGCGCGTTGATTATAGCGATTGGAGCGGTCGTGGCGGGCAGCGGATTTATGTCTTCACGGAAAAAAGCGGAGAGGACGGAGCTTCATGCAGATTAGCCGGAGAAAACAATTTTTTGTTACGTTCGCCGCCTTTGTGGTGCTGGGAGCGGCGTTCAAGGTCATGGTACTGGTTGAAGGATTTACCGAAGTGCGCCCGGTCAACGCCATTCCCCCGGTCGCCGGACTCGCGTTCGGATGGGTGGGCGCGATTGCCTGCGGAATCGGGAATCTTGCGGCGGATTTGTTCGGCGGCTTTGGATGGAGTTCGGTGCTGGGCGTTATCGCAAATTTTGTCGCGGCGTATCTCCCGTACAGATTGTGGCACTTGTTTTCCAACGAAGCGCCTAATGTGCGAAGCCGCAAAAACATATTGCTGTATTTGCTCATCTGCCTGATAAGCGCGTTTACCGTGGCATGGTTTTTGTCCTTTGGGCTGTATACCTTTTTTGGGCTTTGGATAGCGCAAATATACGTCTATGTGTTTTTCAACAATCTAGGCTTTTCGGTGATGTTCGGTCTGCCTCTGCTGATTATCCTGACATCGGATTCGGTTTCGATACAATGCCGTAAGCGCAGCGGGCATATACTCCTTGGGAAGCTGCTTGGAATCAAGCTGAAAAAGCCGGTTTGCGCCGTATATTTGCTGTTGATGACGGTTATTTTTGTCTGTGTGTTTTTTGCGGGCATGAATCCGAAAGACGCGTCGTGGCTGCATGTTTTATCGGCGTTATCGCTTGCGGGATTGGTGTGCCAGATACTATAAAGGGAGTGATTCGCACATGCAAAAAAGATGGGTGAATATCAGAAACACCTTTTTGACGGCAGTGGCCTTCTTCGCGGTCAGTATGCCGTTTCGGGAGCTTTTCAATGTCATGGAAGTGACCGAAATGCGTCCGGCAAGCGCGCTGCCGCCTGTCTTCGGTCTTATGCTCGGCCTGCCCGGCGCTGTCGGCTGCGCCATTGGGAATTTAGCGGCCGACATACTGTCGGGCTACGGCTTTGCGATATGCGCGCCGGGGTTTGCGGCGCAGTTTATTTACGGCGCGCTGCCGCTGCTGCTGTGGAATATCCTCAAGCGCCACGACGCTGAGAAACCCGATTTTTTCAGATTGAACAACGTAAAAAACGTCATTCGATATATCGGGATTATCCTCGTCAGCTCCGTGGCTATGGCGGCGATGCTGGGGGGCATCATACAGATGCTGAATATCAGCCCGTTCTTCTCCTCCGCGACGCTGATGTTTTTCTTCAATAACTTTGTGTTTTCGATGGTGCTTGGGATCCCGCTGGTTATTTTTATGTCGTTTCAAAAGCTGAAGGCCAAAGGTTCGGGGCTTGCGCTCAACGAGCGCTTCGTTCTGATGTTTCTGACGCTCGGCGTCGTTTCGGCGATTCTGCTCGGTGTTTTCGCTTACGCCGAGCTGTCGCGCATCATAGACGACCCGCTTACGATGTGGAATACCATTTACACCTACATAGCGGTCAATATCTTCATCTTTAATTTAATCACGGTGGTTTTCCTGTGGTATTCGGAAAAAAACATAACGGTGCCCGTTGAGCTAATCTCCGAAATCGCCCAAAACTATATCAGCGACGATAACGAAAAGGAGAGCAGCGCCGCAATCGCCGCCAGATGTGCGGCCATTGCCAAAAACACAAGCGAAACCGGCGTATTGGCCGAGGCGTTCCGCACAATGATTCTTGACTTGGAAACCTACATCAGCAACTTGATGAAGGTGACTGCGGAAAAGGAGCGAATCGGCGCGGAGTTGGACGTTGCCACAAAGATACAGGCAAGTATGCTGCCGAGCATTTTCCCCGCCTTCCCCGAACGTCCTGAGTTTGACATATACGCCAGTATGCAGCCCGCCAAGGAGGTCGGCGGCGACTTTTACGATATGTTCCTGCTTGACGGCAATACCCTCGCTATCGTCATGGCGGATGTCTCGGGCAAGGGCGTACCCGCCGCGCTGTTCATGGTCATTGCCAAGACGCTGATTAAAAACAACGCGCAGTCCGGCAAAAGCCCCAAAGAGGTTTTTGAGGCGGTCAACAATATCTTATGTGAAAACAACGACGCGGGGATGTTCGTTACGGCGATTCTGGGTTATTTCGATATCCCAACCGGACGCTTCACCTTCGTTAACGCAGGGCATAATCCCCCGCTTCTGCGCTCAGGGCAGAATCTGTTTAACTGGCTGAAAACAAAACCCGACTTTATCTTGGCAGGGATGGATAATATATCATATAAGCAGCATGAGGTGCTTTTGTCTCCCGGCGACGAGCTGTTCCTGTACACAGACGGCGTGACGGAGGCGGTGAACAACCAAGACGAGCTGTTTTCCGACCCGCGCCTGCTGGAAACGGCGAATCAGTTGGGTTCGGACAGCCAAGAGCGGCTGTCCCTACAGGAATTTACCGTATCAATTAAGCGCGAGATTGATATTTTTGCGGAGGGCGCGGAGCAGGCCGACGACATTACCATGCTGGCGCTGCGGTATATAGGGGGGACGCGACGTGAATAAATGTATCGTCAAGGCCACATTGGAGAATATGAGCGCGGTTCTGGATTTTGTGAACGCGCATCTGGAAGACTGCCCGCCCAAAACCAAAAACAAGATAGCCGTCGCCGTGGATGAGATATTTTCCAACATCGCCCGCTATGCCTATCACCCCGAAGCCGGCGACGTGACGGTTCGCATTTCAGTGGGCAGCGACATAACAATAGTGTTTGAGGACAGCGGCGCAGCCTATGACCCGCTTGCCAAAAGCGACCCCGATGTTTCGCTGTCCGCCGGGGAGCGCGATATCGGGGGCTTGGGCATCTTCATGGTGAAGAACATCATGGATTCGGTGGAGTACAGGCGCGAGGGGGATAAGAATATCCTGACGATTAAGAAAGGGCTGAATGGATAAGGCGGTGAACCCCGCGAACCTTTCAGCAGACTTTTACGCTTGCTATAGCCAACATTTCACGCTTCCCTTTCCGTGACTGTGCTGCTGAAATGGCGCTCGGATTGGTTTTGATGCTTGCCGACGGCCAGCGACAGGGAGAAGAACGCCCCGGCGAACGCAAGCTGAATGAGCATCCCCAGCCAGACAGGCTGCATGGCGCTTGCGTCAAAAACGGTCAGGGCGCTGATATCGTCCAGTGCCAGCACATACCAGTAGGTGGGCAGAAACCTCGCCACCGCCAGCACTCCGGAACCCAGCATCTCAAGCGGCACAAACACGCCGCCGAGGAAGCACAGCACCAGCCCTCCCGCGTTGGCCGCCGCGTTTTGAGCGGTGGCGCTGCGGGCAAAGGAGCCAATCAGTGCCGCGAATGTCAGCGCGACGACAGTGTACACCAGCGAGTTGAGCAGCATCAGCGCGATGATGCGCCCGTCCGTCCCCGGCAGCTTGGAGCCGTACATGACAAATCCGGTCGCCGTCAGCAGGAGCCATCCCAACAGGCCTATCACGCCGCCATACAAAATTTGCTGGCCGCCCAGAGAACGCGCTTTAATCGGGGCGCAAAGGTTCCGCATCCGCAGGTCGGGGCGGCGGAATGAGAGCGTGATATTGGTGATGCAAAGGATATTCAGCACAAGCAGGATATAACTCAGCATTTGATGAAACATCAGATACGCCGGGTCGATGGGGGCGCTTTCGCCGAACCATTTCTTTTCAACGGCGGCCTCCGCCGACAGGTCGCTGAGAACCGCCGAGACAAGCTCCGCTTCGTCCCAATCGCCGCCGCCGGCCAGATAGACGCGCGCCAGATTGAGGTATTGGTTGACCAGACTGTCGGCGTAAAACCCTCTTGCCGTATGGGTCGTGACGACCGTTTCCAGTTCCGGGGCGCCGCCGGAGAGAAAGCTGTCCCGAAACCCCGGCGGAAGAAAAACGATGTAATCGGTGGCATGGTAGAAGGTGGCGTCCTGAAGCGTCCGCCTGTCGTCCTCAAAGACCGCTTCCTCCCCATGCTTCCGCATATACGCCGCCAAGCCGTCTGTCAGGGGACTGTCCCCGTCGCGGTTGACGACGGTGAAGCTGGGTTTGATCCCGGAGAAATTGGTGCTGGCCGTTTCTATGTGCAGGGCGGTCATCACGATCGAGAGCGTCATAAAAACAGTGAGATATAACAGCAGCGAGAGGTAACGCCGCTTGCAGATAATCATGCATGTCTTAAATACTTTCATAACGCTGCCTCCTTAAAAACAGGGACGCTGCCGTGAAAAACACAACGGTCATCGCCAGAATAATCCCGAGGTTGAGCAAATATCGGTCATAGGTGTCGTAGTAATACAGGCAGTAAAACGAGTCGGCAATCCGCGCCGCGGGATTGAGCCAAGAGATCATGGCCGCGTGTTCGGCCACGATGTAGTTGACGCCCTGCACCATCAGCCCGGAGAGGAAGCTGCATACCATGCAGAAGGTAATCAGTATGGCGATCTTCACTTGCTCTTTGAATTTGGACATCGCCGCAATCATCGCGCCGAACGCCACGCCCAGCAGGCTGCCCGCCAGACAGGTCAGCAGCACCAGCCAGAGCTTTGAGCCGAAATCGGTCCCCAAGACAAAAACGATGTATGCAACCACAACGATTACGCCGGTCAGGTGTACGGTCAGCCCGCCCAGCAGGTCGCAGACGGCCGCGCCCCAATTCCCGAGCGGGGCGACGGTGCGCCGAGCGCCCAGCGGCGAGAGGTTGGCTTGCAGGTAGACCACGGTTATCAGCCCCTGAAAGCCCCCGTACAGGCAGACCATCGCCAGCAGCGCGTAGAAGTAGCTGATTCTGTTGCTGGGCGGGTTTTGCGCGAGGGATATCTCCTTCGTATAGTCTGCCCATTGCAGCAGCGCGGGCAAGTCGTTCACGGCGCCGGGGTTGGAGGCAAGAATCAGCGCGACGCTGTTTCTTGTTTGCAGATAACGGTCTAAAAAGCCCTTGGCGATGGTTTGGTTGATATCGTCGCCGGTGACAATCAGCGCGGGCGGCTCCCCGGCTAGGATGTACCCCTCGATTTCGCCCTTCACCAGCGCCGCGTCGGCGTCCGCCGCGTCGCCGAAGGCGGTCAGCTCAAACAGCCCGTCCTCGCCGGAAACCGATTCCAGCGCCGAGCGGAAAGCCGCGTCCCGGTGGTAGGCGGCGTCGTCAACAACGCCGAGCGGAAAAGCCCGGAGCTGCCCCACGGTGTCGAGGGAGGTGAAGGTGAAGAAAAACATCGTCGAAAGCAGCAGGGGGAAAATCCATGTCCAAAACATGGATTCCTTTTCACGCAGACCGCAAAGGACGCGCTTGGAGTAAATATTCCAAAACATTTTCAGCGCCCCCTAATCCTTCAAGTCCTTGCCGGTGATTTCCAAAAAGACGTCGTTTAGGGTGGGCGGCTCGGAAAAGACGCTCCCGAACGCGATTTGACGGCGCGTAAGCACGTCCAGCACCGCGCCCAGACGGTGGATTTCGGAGGCGCAGCGGGCGGTTAGGGTATGGCCGTCGTATTCCGTCTGAACAAGGCCGTCTATGGCTTTGATTTCATCCAGCGCGGCGCCGGACAGGCCGTAGACCTCCACGGTCAGCTTCTCGCCGGCGCGAATCATCGCTTTCAAATCCTCCTTGGTGCCGATGGCGACGGATTTCCCTTTGTCCATAATCATAATCCGCGAGCAGAGCTGCTCCACTTCCTCCATGTAATGCGAGGTGTATACAATGGTCGCGCCGCCGCGGTTCAGCTCCCGGATGCCCTCTAAAATATGATTGCGGCTTTGCGGATCCACCGCCACGGTCGGCTCGTCGAGAAAAATCAGCTCCGGCTTGTGCGCGATGCCGCAGGCGATGTTCAGCCGCCTCAGCAGCCCCCCGCTGAGCTTTTTGGGCAGGAACTTGCGAAATTCACCTAGGCCGGTGAATTCAATGGCCTCGTCCAGCAACGCCCGGCGCCGCTTTTTGTCCGGCACGTAAAGGCCGCAGAAATAGTCAATGTTCTCAACCACCGTCAGCTCATTGAACACCGCCACATTCTGCATGACCACGCCAATCCGCCGCTTGTTTCTGTAATGCTCCGGGGTCATAGGCTCCCCGAACAGCGAAACGCTGCCCTTGCTGTATTTCAGCAGCGAGAGCATACAGTTGATGGCGGTGGTCTTGCCCGACCCGTTCGGCCCCAGCAGTCCGAAGATTTCTCCTTTTTTGACCTCGAGGTTAAAATGGTCCAGCGCGATTAAGTCCCCGTACCGTTTCACCAGATTGCTTACCTGAATCATCATGCGCCGCTCCTTTCCGTGTATACTGTAAGTATACAGGAGGGCGGCGCAGTATCATAGTGAGCGTCGTCACAATATTGGGCGCGGGCTATATGACATTTGTCATCAATGTCCCAGCAGCCTCTCCGCCTCTTTCATGTTTTCCATAACCGGCACGGCAAAGGGGCAGCGGGTTTCGCAATGCCCGCAGGCGACGCAATCGGCACCTGTTTGTCCAAGGGCGCGGTAATGGGCGCGGACAGACGGCGGGACGTTGGCTGTGTCCAGCCTCGCGATGTCGAGGGCTTTGTTCACAGCGGCAATGTCGATTCCGGCGGGGCAAGGCTGGCAGTGACTGCAATACAGGCAAGCGCCGCGCAGGCCGCCGCGGATGGAGCTTAGGATTTCTGTGTAGTCACGCTCCGCGTCGCCGAGGGTCAGGTATTTGACCGTATCGTCTATCTCCTCCGCCGTCGCGCAGCCGGGCAGCACGCTGGCCACGGCGGGGCGGGAGAGGGCGTAATGGACGCACTGCGCGACGGTGAGCGGTTTGCCGAACGGCGTATGCTCCGGCGAGATGAGTTTGCCCGCGCCGAGCGTTTTCATAGCGGTGATGCCGACTTTTTTCTGTTCGCAAAGCCTGTATAACTCCGCCCGTTTAGGCTCCACACCGACAAAGCTGTCGGCGTCGAAGCCGTTTTCGAGGTGGGTGAAGATGCTCTCGCCGGTGGGGATGATGTCGAAGGCCGGATTGATGGAAAACATCATCAGCTCTGGCAGGCCGGTGTTGACCGCCTTCATCGCCGTCACCGGGTTGTGGGAACTGAACCCGATATGGCCGATATCGCCCTTTTCCTTCAGCCTGAGGGCGTAATCGGCGATTCCTGTTTCAAACACATTCTTGTAATCCTCTTCCGAATCAATGAAAAACAGCATCCCGAAGTCAATATATCCGCCGCAGAGCCGCAGATGCGCCTCGAAATAACGCTTCACCACCGGCAGGTCGCGGCTGATGTCATACTGCTGGCCGATATCGGTTGAGCAGATATGCCCCTGAATCATCACGTCCTTGCGCCGCGTGCCCAGCGCTTTGGCAAGGTGTTCGCGTATCTCCGCCCCGGGCATGAAGATGTCAAAGAGATTGATTCCGTGTCCAATCGCCGCGTCAACGGCGCGTTTAACCTGCCCGTACGGCTTGCCGTCCAGATGCTCGCAGCCAAGCCCGATAACGCCCGCCCGCTTGCCGGTATGTCCAATTTCACGGTATATCATCGCCGTTATCCAAACCTCCCCGTTACATAGTCGCTGGTACGCTGGTCTTTCGGGTTGGAGAAAATCTCCGTGTTGGTTCCTTCCTCAATCAGCCGCCCCATCAGCATAAACGCCACGCGGTTGGAAATGCGCCCGGCCTGCTGTACGTTGTGCGGGGCGATAATGATGGTGAACCGTTCCTTCAGTTGTGTCAGCGAGTCCTCAATTTTGGCCGTTGATATCGGGTCGAGGCCGGAGCAGGGCCTGTCTAAAAGAATGACCTCCGGCTTCAACGCCAGCACCCGCGCGATGCACAGCCGTTGCTGCTGGCCGCCGGACAGGCTCATCGCCGGCGCTTTCAGCCGGTTTTTCACGTCGTCCCACAGCGCCGCCATCCGCAACGCCTCCTCCACCGTCTCCGAGAGCGCCCCGGCGCCCTTTTTGCCGCGCAGGCGCGGCCCGTAGGCGACGTTGTCGAAGATGGAAATCGGGAGCGGCGTGGGGACGTCAAAGACCATCCCCACCCTGCGGCGCAGCTCGGTCACATTCACATCGGAATCGTAGACGCTCTTTCCGTCTATCAGAATCCTCCCCTCCGTGCGTACGTCCGGGGTCAGGTCAATCAGGCGGTTGAGCGAACGGAGCAGAGAGGTAATCCCGCTGTTGGCGGGGCCGATGACGGAGAGGATTTGGTTTGCGGGGATGCCGAGGTTCAGGCCGAAAACGGCCTGCTTGTCTTGGTAGAAGATATTGAGGTCTTTAATCTCAATTTTCATCTCAACGCCCCTTCGCTACAAATCGGTTGACCAGCGCGTTGGCCACCACATTGATGAAGAAAATCAGGATGATCAGCAGGGCGGCCGTGCCGTAGGCGTTATCCATCGAAATGCCCTCTCTGGCCAGAATGAAAAAGTGAATGGCCATTGTCCGCGTCGGGGAAAAGATGGAGGCGGGCATCCGCAAGGCCGTTCCGGCGGTTAGGATAACGGCGGCCGTTTCGGCGACGCAGCGCCCCAAACCCAGAATAACGCCGTTTGTGATGCCTTGGATGGCCGAGGGGAAAACCGCTTTTCGGATGGTCTGCCATTTTGTGCCGCCCAGCGAAAAGCTCACCTCGCGGTATGTATCGGGCACGGCACGGATGGCCTCCTCGCTTGTGCGTATGACGGTGGGCAGAATCATAAAGGCGAGGGTCAGCCCGCCGGACAAAACAGACCATCCCAAATCGAGATAGATGACAAAAAAGATAAACCCGAAAAGCCCGTATACGATAGACGGAATCCCCGCCAGCGACTCCGCGCTGAAGCGGATAATCCGGGTGACGGCGTTTTCCCGCGTGTATTCGGCAAGATAAAACGCCGTCCCTATGCCGAACGGCACGGCGAGAACCACGGCGACGGCGGCGACGAACAGCGTGCCGACAATGGGGGAGGCGACGCCGCCCGAGCGGCCCATATTGCGGGGAATCTCGGTCAGGAAGCTCCAGTTGATAATCGGCAGGCCCTTGGCTAAGATAAAAATGATGATGCCGACCAAAACCGCCAATACGGAAAGGGCGGCCGACCAAATCAACCCTTTTGCGATTTTCTCGCTCACGCGCGGATTTATTTTCATACGCCGCCTTCTCCTACTTCTTTCGCGTGATGTATTGCGCGGTGGAATTGAGCGCCATGATGATGACAAACAGCACGATGCCCGTGGCAAAGAGCGCCTGCCTGTGCGGGCCGGACGCGTAGCCCATCTCGATGCCGATGTTGGTCGTCAGCGTCCTGACGGGGTCAAGGATGGACGTCGGAACGGCGACGGCATTGCCCAAAACCATGATGACCGCCATTGTTTCGCCGATGGCGCGGCCCACGCCCAAGATGACGGCGGCAACAATCCCCGACTTGGCCGACGGCAGAATGACCGAGCGGATGGTTTGCCAATGCGTCAGCCCCAAGGCGAGCGCGCCTTCTTTATACTGGCGGGGCAGGGCGAGGATGGAAACCTCGGAAATGCTGATGACCGTCGGCAGAATCATAATGGCGAGGATAACGGCGCCCGCCAAGATGCTAAGCCCCGGCCCGCCCAATACATTTCGGATAAAAGGTACGATAAACAACAAGCCCCAAAACCCGTAAACCACCGAGGGAATCCCGGCCAGAAGCTGGATGGCGGGACGGAACAGGTTTCGCAGCCGCGCGGGGGCGAACTCAGAAAGGAAGATGGCGCAGCACAAGCCCACGGGCACGCCGAGTATCGCCGCCCCCAACGTCACCGTCACCGAGCCGATAATCATGGGGAATATGCCGTATTCTCCGTGGCTCGGCGCCCACGACATCCCGAAGATGAAATTGACAAAGCCCACCTCGGCGATAATCGGAACGCCCTGCACGATGATGAAAACCGTAATCAGCGCCAGCGCGGATATCGACGAGAGCGCCAGCGCGAAAAAAACGCGCCCCGATAATTTTTCCTTAAACTTTTTCACTCTATCCAATCCTCCGCAACCAGTCCTTCATCCGTCAGCAGCCGCCGTCCCGCCTCCGAGAATATAAAGTCGAGAAACTGCCGCGCCGGGCCGACCGGCTCCTCCTTGGCCACAAAGAGAAACGAGCGGTACAGGGGGTATTCGGCGTCCAAGACGCTTTCCCGCGTGGGCGCGACGCCGTCTATCCGCACCACCTTCACCGGCCTTTCGCCCAAATCCACCAGCCCCAGCGAGATAAACCCAATCGAATACGGGTCGTCGGCGACCAACTGCCGAACCGCCCCGTTGGAGTCCTGCACAATCGCCCCGTGCGCAATCCGCCGCTCCGCCATGACCAAATCGTCAAAGGCGCTTCGGGTCCCGGAGCCTTCTTCCCGGGCAATGATATGAATACGGGCGTCCGGGCCGCCAAGCTGCGACCAGTTGGTGACGTCGGCGGTATAGACGTCCCTGAGCTGCCCGCGCGTGAGATTCTCGACGGGATTGCTCGGATGGACGATGATGGCCAGCCCGTCTTTGGCAATCTCGGCTTTCCAAAGGTGTCGCTCGGATTCCTTGAGGTTGCGGGAGGACATGCCAATGTGGGCGGTGTCGGATTCAACCGCCGTGATGCCGGCGGACGAGCCGCCGCCTTGTATGTCAATGACGCTGTCCGGGCGGAGTCTGGCGTATTCCTCCGCCAGCACCTCGACATAGGGCTGTACCGACGTGGAGCCGGCGATGACGACGGACGCCGCCTGCCGCCCGCCGCACGCGGACAGAGACAAAACGGCCGTTATCATCAGGCAGCAAGCCGCCGCTGTCATTTTGCGTCTTTTCATCTATCCAAACCGTCCCGTTATATAGTCTTCGGTCAGCTTGTCCTTGGGGCTGATAAACATATCCGACGTGGGGGAATATTCATGCAGCCGCCCCACCTTTTGCCCGTCAATCATCATAAACGCCGCCATATCGGATATTCTGGCGGCCTGCTCCATATTGTGCGTGACGATGATGATGGTGTATTTTTGGGCCAAATCCAGCATCAGCTCTTCGATTTTCATGGTCGATTCAGGATCCAGCGCGCTGCAGGACTCGTCGAACAGGATGACCTCCGGCTCCACGGCGAGGGCTCGGGCGATGCACAGCCGCTGCTGCTGCCCCACGGCAAGGCCAAGCCCGGGCTTATGCAGGCTGTCCTTGACCTCGTCCCACAAAGCAACCAGCGTCAGGCTCCGCTCCGCAATCTCCGCCAGCGCCTGTTTGCTTTTGACGCCGTGGTGCCTCGGCCCGATGATGAGATTGTCATACACGCTCATGGGGAAGATGTTGGGTTTTTGGAAGACCATCCCCACCTTTTGGCGCAGGGCGACGACGTCGGCGTCTTTATCATAGATGTCCGAGCCGTTGAGAAAAACGCCGCCCTCCACCCGGCAGCCGGGGATAAGGTCGTTCATGCGGTTAAAGATTCGCAGAAGCGTAGACTTGCCGCATCCCGACGGCCCGATGATGGCCGTAATCGCGCATGACGGGATGTCAAAGGTGATGTCTCCCAACGCGTGAAAATCGCCGTAATGCAAGTTGACAGACTGTGTTTTCAGCTTGACGTCCCGCCGAGGCTCTCGCGCCGTATCGTCCATTCCCGTACTCCTTACGTAACGTGTCGAATAAAGACCTGCCCACCTACTATAGCACGGCGTCGGCGAAAATGCAAGGCATTTTCAGAGGGGGCGCGGGGCGGGGCGGCAGGCGGCCCGAAAAAGGTAGACAAAGAGCCTCTGAGCGGTTATACTCAATATAACAGGATTCGACATAAAGGGGGATACAGCGTATGCGGTGCGGTTACTTTGACGGGAGGGAATATGTCGTCACGCGGCCCGACGCGCCCGTGAGCTTTACCAATTATCTCGGCGTAGAGGATTTTGTCACGGTCATTTCCCACAACGCGGGGGGATACAGCTTCTACAAGACGCCGCAGTACCATCGTGTCACGCGCTTCCGGCCCAACGGCGTACCCAAGGACAGGCCGGGGCATTATGTCTATCTGCGCGACGGCGACACGGGGGAATACTGGTCGCTGTCATGGCAGCCGACGGGCGGCTGCCTGTCCGCCCATCGTTATGAAGCGCGGCATGGGCTGTCCTACAGCAGCTTTGCCTGCGAGCGCGGCGGCGTCCTCGGCCGGCAGACGCTGTTTGTCCCGCTCGGCGGAGACTGCGAGCTTTGGGACGTGGTGTTGGAAAACCGTTCCGAGCAGACCAAAACCTTGTCCGTTTTCGGTTACTGCGAGTTTTCCTTCCGTCACATCGACATCGACAATCAAAACTTCCAGATGAGCCTCTATTCGGCGGGCAGCCGGTATGTAGACGGCGTTATAGAATACGAGCTGCACTATGAGCCGGACGGTTTTCAATACTTCACAGCCGACTTTGAGCCGGACGGCTTCGACGCCCTGCGCGACGCGTTTCTCGGAGACTGGCGGAGCGAGACCGACCCGCTCGCGGTGGAAAAGGGTTTCTGCTCCGGTTCTTGGGGGACGACCGGCAACCACTGCGGCGCGCTGATGAAGCGGGTAACGCTGGAGCCGGGGCAAAGCGCGCGGCTGCTGTTTATCCTCGGCGAGGGCGGAGAGGCGGCGGGACGCGCCGCGCGTGAGAAATACGGCGCTCCCGGCGCCGTTGATACGGCGTTTCAAGCCTTGGCGCGGTATTGGGATGCGAAGCTGTCCGTCATGCAAATCGACACGCCGCACCCGGAAATGAATCTGCTGGTGAATACATGGACGCTCTATCAGGCCGAAATCAACGTGTTGTTCTCGCGGTTTGCGTCGTTCATTGAGGTGGGGGGACGCACCGGGCTTGGCTACCGGGATACGGCACAGGACGCGATGTGTGTCCCGTCCGCCGAGCCGGAGGGCTGCCGGCGGAGACTGCTCCAGCTTCTGAACGGGCAGACGCGGGAGGGCTACGGCCTGCATCTGTTCGACCCCGCGTGGTTTGAGGAGAAGGAGGAGGATAAGCCTGCCTTCAAATCCCCCACCGTCATTCCGGGCTTTGATGAAAAAACGATGATTCACGGCGTTGAGGATGTGTGCGCCGACGACGCGCTCTGGCTGGTGGCGGCGGTCTGCGAGTATGTCCGTGAGACGGGCGATAAGGCTTTCTGCCAAGAAAGCGTCCCCTTTGCCGACGGCGGCGAGGCGACGGTGTACGAGCATCTGAAGCGCAGCCTTGACTTCACCGCCGCCCACACCGGCGCAAACGGCGTGGCGCTCGGTCTGCGCGCCGACTGGAACGACTGCTTAAACCTCGGCGGCGGAGAGAGCGCTATGGTCTCGTTTCTGTATATCTGGGCGCTGGAGCATTTCGCCGGGCTTGCCGAATGGCTGGGCTTCGCCGCCGACGCGGCGGCATACCGCGAGCAGAGGGAAAAGGCCGTCCAAACCTGTGAGGACGTTTTATGGGACGGGCGGTGGTACCGGCGCGGGTTCACGGCGTCGGGAAGGGTCATCGGCTCGGACGCGAACGCCGAAGGCAAGGTGTTCATGGAGAGCAACACTTGGGCGGTTTTGTCCGGCGCGGCGCGGCGCGACAGGGCGCTCAGCGCGATGGACGCCGTGGATGAATTCCTCTGCACCGATTTCGGTCTGATGCTGAACGCGCCGAGCTTTACCGCGCCGGACGACGAGCTGGGCTTCATCGGGCGGGTCTACCCCGGCGTGAAGGAGAACGGCGCGATTTTCTCGCATCCCAACCCGTGGGCTTGGGCCGCCGAATGTCTGTTGGGGCGCGGCGCGCGCGCGATGAAATTTTACGACGCTCTCTGCCCGGCCAAGCAGAATGACCATATCGCCCTGCGGCGCGCCGAGCCATACAGCTACTGCCAGTTTGTCATGGGGCGCGACCATCCCCTGCACGGCCAAGCCAACCATCCTTGGATGACCGGAACCGCCGGGTGGGCGTATTTCGCTGTCACCCAGTATATGCTCGGTATACGGGCGGACTACGATTGCCTGCGCGTCGACCCGTGCGTGCCGCCGGACTGGAAGGGCTTTTCCGTCACACGGCGCTGGCGCGGCGCGGAATACAGGATAACCGTCAAAAACCCGGACGGGGTTGAAAAGGGCGTCGTGTCCCTCCGTCAGGATGGGCGGGAGGTCAGCGCGGTCAGCCCGGCGGAGCCAGGAACAATCAGCGCCGTTGAGGCGGTAATGGGGGTGCCAGTATGATTCAGTTCGGAACGGGGGGCTGGAGAGCGGTCATCGCAGACGGCTTTACAAGGGAAAATGTGCAAATCCTCGTGGCGGCAATGGCGGATTTGATGGAGGACGAGGGCGAAAAGGGCGTCGTCATCGGGTTTGACAGGCGGTTTTTATCCGACGTCGCGGCTCAGTGGGCGGCGGAAATCTTCGCGTCGCGCGGCGTGCCGGTACGCTTGATTGCCAAGGCCGCGCCCACGCCGATGATTATGTTCGAGGTCAAGCGGTCGGGTTTGCCGTATGGCATCGCCGTCACCGCCTCGCACAACCCCGCCGTCTACAACGGCATCAAGATATTCACCGCCGGGGGGCGGGACGCCGACGAAACGGTCACCCGGAAGCTGGAGGAGCGCTTCGGGCGCGTGCGCGTCCCCGAAGGGATTCCCTATGACCGCGCGAAAGCGGACGGCCTGATTGAGGAAATCAGTCCGCAGAACGGTTATATAGACAGCATCCTGTCGGCCATCAGCGTGGACGCCATACGCGGCGCGGGACTGAACGTGGTGCTTGACCCCATGTACGGCGTGGGGCGCACCTGCCTGCAAACCATCCTGATGACGGCGCGCTGCAACGTAGACGTCATCCATGAGCGCCGCGACACGCTGTTCGGCGGGCGGCTGCCCGCGCCGGACGTCAAGACGCTGGGGGCCTTGCGGGAGTATGTAACCGAGAACGGCTGTGATATCGGCATCGCCACCGACGGCGACGCCGACCGCCTCGGCGTGGTGGATGAAAAGGGGCGTTTTCTGCACCCAAACGAGATTCTGGCGCTGCTGTACTATTACCTTGTGAAGCATAAGGGGTGGAAAGGTCCGGCGGTACGCAACCTTGTCACCTCGCATACGCTTGACCGGCTGGCGGCGCTGTTCGGCGAGGTCTGCCACGAGGTGCCGGTCGGCTTTAAGCATATCTCAGCCAAAATGGCCGAAACCAACGCGCTGATTGGCGGCGAAAGCTCCGGCGGTCTGACCGTGCGCGGGCATATCCCCGGCAAGGACGGCGTTTACGCGGCGGCCCTGCTGGTGGAGATGATGGCCGTGACCGGGCGCAGGCTGTCGGAACTGCTGGCGGAGATTACCGCGCAGACGGGCGAACTGTTTACCGCCGAGGCCAACATCCGGTTTTCGCCTGAAAAACGGGAGGACATTCTGTCCCTCATCATGCGGGAAAAGAAACTCCCGCCGTTTCCGGCGGAAGTCTCCGACGTTTCTTATTTTGACGGCTGCAAAGTCCGGTTTAAGGACGGCGGCTGGCTGAGTATCCGCTTTTCGGGGACGGAGCCGCTCCTGCGCCTTGCCTGCGAGACGGCCGACCCCGGGCTGTCCGAAACCCTCTGCGCGCTGACGCGGGAGTATATCGGGCTGTGATTTCAGAAAATCCGAACCTCGCCGCCGCGCATCACGCCGGCAACGGCCAGCTCCGCGTCTAAAAACACCAAGTCGGCGGCATAGCCAGACTTGATATAGCCCAGCCTGTCCGCGACGCCCAGCATTTCGGCGGGATAGGCGGACGCCATACGCAGGGCTTCGTCCAAGGCGACGCCGCATCGGGTTACGCAGTTGCGGACGGCGGACGCCATATCCAGCGCCGAGCCGGCCAGCGTCCCGTCGGCAGTCGCGCAGCGCCCGCCGTGGCAGGAGGCTTCCCGTCCCCCCACGGTATAGACCACGTCGGGCTTGCCCACCGGCGGCATTGCGTCTGTGACCAAAAACAGGCGCGTTTTTTTGAGCTTTTTCGCGATTTGTATGGACACCCAGTCCGCGTGAAACCCGTCGGCAATCACGCCCGCCCAAACATCCCCAGAGACAAACGCCGCGCCGGTGACGCCGGGCTCTCTGCCGGTCAGCGGACTCATCGCGTTGTATAAATGCGTGACCCCGCAGGCTCCCGCCTCAAACGCCGCCAGTGCGTCCGCGCACGAAGCGTCGGTATGGCCGAGAAAGACGCGGATTCCCGCATCGGTCAGACGCCGGATTTGCCGCCTTTCCGCCGATTCCGGCGCGACGGTGACGAGGGAGATATGCCCGTGGGCGAGCAGGCGGTCAAGCTCCGCGTCGTCGGCGGGGCGGATAAACCGTTTGTCATGCACCCCGGGCCGCGCCTGTGAGATATACGGGCCTTCCAAATGCGCCCCCAGCACGCCGAGGTTCATCTCCTTGGCGGCCTTGACGGCGCCGAGGCACCGCTCCATCGTATCAAAGCCCGAGGTAATCACCGTCGGGCACCAGTGGAGCGTCCCGTACCGCTCATGCGCCTCCGCGATGACCTTGAGCGCGTCCGGCTCGGGCGAATCGTTGAACAGCACGCCGCCGCCGCCGTTGACCTGCGCGTCGATAAACCCCGGCGCGACGAGCTTCCCGGCCAAATCAACCTTTTCCATTCCGTCCGGCGCTTGGGACAACGGCGGAACGCCAGTTATCAGGCCGTTTTCCACAACCACGGCGTGTCCGGCTAAAATGGCGCTGCCGGTACAGACGTCCGCGTTGATTAAGACGCAAGCATGAGTCATGCCCATCCCCCTTTTCCGCCCCCAGTATACACCATAGCGGGCAAAGAAGCAAGAAGCGCGCGGGGACGGCTTTCCGGCGGCGCGGAAACGCGGAGGAAAAAACGGTTGACATTCCCGGCAAAATAGCGTAAACTTACGGTGTAAGTCGGCGATATCGCACCCACGACTCAAAAGTCTTGTTTGTCGTGGGCTTTTCGGCAATTTTACACCACGGACGTTCAGGAGGGTAACGCGATGCAGCTTCACCTTATAGACAGAGGGACGCCTCTTCAAATCGACGTGCAGACGTTCAGCGGCGAACAGATTACGTCGTTTAAGGGAACCTACCATGACACGGAGGGACGGGTGCGTCTGACGGTTGAAGGTGGCGAGTTATATGAGCATTGTCTCCAGCCGCAGGCGGATACCAAGCTGCTTGTCTCATTTTTCCGCGAGGAGCAGAAATGCTCCTTTGAGGGACGGTGTGTCGGCACGGAGGAACGGCGCGGCGTCAGGCTCGTCAACATCACCATGCTGTCCGCGATTAAGGTGGAAAGCCGCAGAACGCAAAAGCGGTTTGAAATATTCCTGAAAGTAAACATTTACGCTTTTGAAAACGGGCAAAAGGGCGCCCTGCTGGGCGACGGCGAAACAAACGATGTCAGCCTCGACGCCCTGAGCATCACGTCGGACGTCGATATGCAGAAGGGGGACGACAAACGGTACGCGGCTGAGTTTACGCTGTTCAACAAGCATACCTTCTCCATCCCGGCGAAGGTTTTGGTTAAAAAGGACGCGCCCGCCGTTTCCGCCATGAATTACGAATATGTCCTCCTGTTTGACTTCACCGACCGGCTGCACGAAAAGAAACGGCTGATCAACGCGTTTTTCAACGAACTGACCAGATAACCGCGTTTTACGCGGGACACACGGAATTGACACAGAAAGAGAGCGTGTATCATGGACGACCCCCCTTTGGATTCTCAGAGCGTTTTTGCCCTTTCCATCCTAATATTCCTGCTGCTCCTGTCCGCGTTTTTCTCCGCCACCGAGATGGCCTTTGCCGCGCTGAGCCGCGTCCGCGTCAAGCATATGGCGGAAAGCGGCTCGAAACGCGCCGCCCTCGCGCTGAAGCTGTATGACCGCTACGACAAGCTGCTCTCAACCATCGTCATCGGCAATAACGCCGTCAACATCGCCGCCGCCTCCGCCGCCGCCGTCTATTTTGTCCGGCGCTTCGGGGACGTCGGGGCCACGTTGTCCGCCGTTGTCGTCACGGCGGCGGTTATTTTATTCAGCGAAATCACCCCCAAGAGTCTCGCCAAGGAAGCCCCGGAAAAATTCGCGCTGTTTTCGGCGCCGCTGATACGTCTCTTTATGGTTGTGCTGGCGCCGCTCAACGGGCTGTTCGCCTACTGGAAAAAGCTGCTCGGCGCCATCTTCAAAACCTCCCCGGACGACCGGGCGATGACCGAGCAGGAATTGCTGATTATGGTGGAGGAAGCCGAACAGGAGGGCGCAATCGGCGAGGAGGACAAAACCCTTATCCACAGCGCCATCGAGTTCAACGACCGGCGGGCGGAGGACATCCTCACGTCCAGAGTGGATGTGACCGGAATCCCGGCGGATTTGCCGCCGGACGACGTCGCCAAGGTGTTCATGGAGTCCGGCTTTTCCCGCCTTCCCGTTTACGACGGCTCTATTGACAACATCATCGGCATCGCGCATCTGCGGGACTTTATGAAGTGCGTCCTGCAAAACGGGCAATCGGTCGCCGGCATTATCTCCCCGGCGGTCTTTGTCGCGCCGGGCACCAAAATCAGCGACCTCTTGAAGCGGCTCCAAAAAGAAAAGAGCCATATGGCCATCGTGAGCGACGAATACGGCGGCACCGCCGGTATCGTCACGATGGAGGACATTTTAGAGGAGCTGGTGGGCGAAATTTGGGACGAGACGGACGAAATCATTGAGGAGTTTGTCGCCCTTGGGGAGGATTGCTATAAAATCATCTGCTCCGCCGATGTGGACAAAATGTTTGAATACTTCAGCCTGACCGGCACGGTAGATTCCTCCACCGTCAGCGGCTGGATTATGGATACGCTGGGCAAAATCCCCGAGGAAGGGGATTCCTTCACTTACGAAAACCTGACCGTCACCGTCACCAAAGCCGAACACCGCAGGGTCTTGGAGTGCGTCATCACCGTGGGCGAAAAGGACGGAGACGGATGAAAAAAGCCTTGCCGCGCGCGCTGTGCCTTGTCTTGGCGCTCCTTTTGCTCGCGTCATGCGCCCAAGAAACCGTCCCCGCGCCCCCGCGCGCGCCTCTGCCTTCCCCCTCGCCGGAAAAGACGCCGGAGCCGTCCCCGCCGCCGCCGTCTCCAGATTCCGAGAGCGGCGTCACACCGCCGCCAGACGTCCCGGAGCCGCCGTACTCCGCCACGGTGGAATACGGAGAGCCGGAATTGATTAAAGACAACGACGGCCCGCTGTTTACATACATCCGCTTCCCGCAGGCCGGCGGCGGCTTTGATATGCCCATCGCCGTATGGGCCAACTGGGTTTACCAAAGCGCAAGGGAGGAATTTGAGGACGTGCTGGCCGCCGATGAAAACGCCGAAGGCGAAATCAACGTGCATTTCAATTCATATCTAACGGACGATAGATACGTCGGGATTGTGGAGACCGGATCCTTCGCCCATTCCCACGCGCCGCGCCCGCGTGACATCGTCCGCACCTTCAACATTGATTTGTCGCGCGAAATATTTCTATATCCGTCCGACATCTTAGACCTTGGGCCGGACGGGGGCGCCCGGGCGCTCCTGCGCGAATTGCTTTCGGAGGCGTACCCCGGCTCAAGCGTTTTCCTCGGCGATATCGACGAGCGCTGGTTTTCCCAAACGGCTATCGGACACGACGGCATTATCGTCGTGCTGGAGCGTTATGCCTTCTTGCCGGGCGCGTTCGGGACGCCGATGGTCACCCTTCCCTATGACCGGCTCGGCTCCGCCCTGATTCTGGGGCAGGAACGCCCGCCCGAACCGCCGCCTCCAAGCCCGCCCAAGCCGTCTTCCCCGCCTGTTCCCGCGCAAAGCGGCACCATCGACCCCGACAGGCCGATGGTGGCCCTAACCTTTGACGACGGCCCAAGCCGCCACACGCCGCATATTCTGGATTTGCTGGAGCAATACGGCGGCCGCGCCACCTTTTTCGCCGTCGGCAATCTCGTCGGCGGGGGCAGGGACACGGTGGCCCGCGCCATAGAGCTGGGCTGCGAGGTCGCCGGACACTCATGGGATCACAAGGACTTGACAAAGCTGGACGAGACGGCGCTGCGGACTCAGATGTTGGATACCGCCGCCGCGATTGAAGCCGTCACCGGCGTTTCCCTCCCGTTTTTCCGCCCTCCGTACGGCGCGGTCAACGACCGGCTGAAAAATGTGGCAAGGGAACTGGGCTTGGCCATCGTCAACTGGACGGTTGACCCGCTGGACTGGAAAAACAGGGACGCCGGCATGGTCTACGACGCCATCATGCGCGATGTGCGGGACAGAACCATCATCCTCAGCCACGATTTGTTCGGCACCACGGCGCAGGCGATGGAGCGCGTCATCCCCGAGCTGCTCTCGCAAGGGTATCAGCTCGTCACGGTATCGGAGCTGCTCCGCCACACTCACGACGGCGCCGCGCTTGAGGCCGGCAGGGTATACAGCCGCTGAAAAACAGCGTTTCTGCACTGCGTCTGGGCTGGGCCTAGGCTTCCTAAAATCTCTCGGATGATAAGTCTTCCAAGACCCTCGTATTGTTGTGAACATCAATACAAGGGTCTATCGGTGTTTTTATGAATGACATTAGGAAGCCGCAAGCATTTGGATGTCATTTCCTATTTTTTTCGGCAGGTCGCTCTGTTGAACCGCACCATAGCAAGCAAGTAAGAAAGGAATCAGGCATAATACCCAACCAACAGCCAAGCCTATAATCTTCCCTGTCCATTCTGCATCGGAAAAGTTGACTATCAAAGCGTTGTTGTTTATCGAGATATTCGCTTTTATGCCCAGACCAAGCCCGACAAATTTCTTGATTCCATCAGTATCCTTGTCAAAAGTCAAGGTAACACTTGTTCCTATCTGTATCTGTGAAACCTGAAACCCTTTTGACTGATACAGTTGCGTGAGCTTCGCCACCATTTCATTCATGTTGAAATTGGGGCCGATAGGGAAGGTTTTTGTGTCTGCCATTTTACATTGCCTCTCTTTCTTTTCTTCATAGGAAGACGTTATTTATAAAGTTGTTATGAACAACCTTATTACATAAGTAACCAAAAAAGCCATAAGTACAACTATAAAAACAAACTTTTCTGTTTTGGGGTTCAGCTTCAGCTTGAACGCATCCCGAAAAAAGACATAGAGCATCAGCAATGGGAGAATGAAGAATAATGGATGATAAGCAAGCGCGGATTTGAAATCCAATCTAAGAGCCGATAGACTTGCTCTGGTCAACCCGCATCCGGGGCAGGGGATATGAAACAGGGTATATATTGGACAACGGTAGAATAGGGGTATTAAACATATAATAATAACGACTATTCCATAGTGAGCAACCATTTTTTTGAATGTGACCTTTTTCACGTCTCCTCTGTCCCGCTCCCATTTTTTCACAATGTGTACTGAATGTCACAATTATACACTAATGGTCACTTAGATGTCAAGCGTTTTTTTGATATAATTTTTTCGGGGTGAGCCGATGAAACAGATTGACTATAAGTTAGTTGGTCAAAAAGTAAAGCAAATGCGCAACAAAAACAATTATACCCAAGAGATGATGGCTGAAATGTGTGATATTTCAACCTCATACCTTGGGCATATTGAGCGCGGGAGCAGAAAGCTAACCCTTGAAACCGCTCTAAAGATTGCGACTTGCCTACATATTAGCCTTGACGCTTTGGTAATTGATGGATTGGGACAAAGTGAAAGCTTAGTCTTTAATCTTCAAGCCGTTCTCGATAAAAAAGACAAGGAAAAGCAAAACCAGCTAATCCGAATAATCAAAGTGTTAATACAACATATTGACGAATTATGACACTGTCCTTGACCGTCGGCGTCAGGGGCATTTCATTAGCCGTCGCCGCCGGCACAGGCTTGCGTTTTCAAGATAAAATCACAGAATTGCCGCGAATGTGAAAAACCGGGCTTGACAAGCGGCGGCTTATCCGTTATAATGAGCGCGTTGCTGCGTCAATGACAGGGAGGAGGGAAGCTATAATGTCTGAAGTCAGGCTCAAGGATAACGAGTCCTTGGACAGCGCGCTCAAGCGCTTTAAGCGTAATTGCGCCAAGGCCGGCATCCACTCCGAACTGCGCAAAAGAGAGCATTACGAAAGCCCCAGCGTTAAGCGGCGCAAGAAAAGCGAAGCCGCCCGCGCCAAGAAAAAGAAATTCAGGTAAACGGCCGAAAACGGGAGCGCGCCACGCTCCCGTTTCCCCCGCGCCCCGCGAGACCCGCTAGCTCAGTCGGCAGAGCACCTGCCTTTTAAGCAGGGTGTCCGGCGTTCGAATCGCCGGCGGGTCACCAAGCTAAAACCCTAGAACTTCAACGGTTCTAGGGTCTTTCATTTTGCCTTATGGTGAGTAACGGTGAGCTTGAATGAGCCTAAGTGAGGGTTATTTTCGGGGTCAGATTGGGGGTCAGGGGGTCAATCTGGGTGTAATGCTTGGTGAGTTGCATGGGGAAAAGCGTTCTCAATGATGATGAGCATCCGTCTACGCTGGTCGGCGTTCATCTTGTCGGCAATGTGGGCGATTTTCAAGACTTCGGGATAGTCATCGAAAGAGGTCATGCTGTGAAAGTTTTGTTTGCCGAGGAGGTCATCAATTCGAGCATCCTCGTCGGGAACGCCGTATAAAAGCGTGTCAATAGAAACGCTGAGGACTTCGGACATGATTTTAAGGGCTTTGTTGTCCGGTTCCCGATACCCCCTCTCCCATCCGCTGACAGTGGTTTGGGCAACATTGAGTTTTTCGGCAAGTTCTGCTTGGTTTAGTCCTGCTCTCTTGCGGTATATTGCGATAGTATTCACTGATAGCACCCCTTTAAGCGATATTTTGATAACAGTATAGCATATCGAAAAATTATTGTAAATATTTTAAGAAAAAGCCTTGACATATGTGTTAATAGTTGCTATTATGAATTTAAGAGACAGCCAAGTACGCGAAAGGCGTAGTTCGCGATGTGGTACGACTGAAAGAACACGACACAGCAAGACTTCCGCCGCACCTTGACAAACGAACAACAGACCAAACGAAACGGAGTGATGACATGCACGATGCTTTGTTGACCCTTGAGGACAAGCTGGAAACCATCATAGAGCGAATCGAGGGAGCGCATGACCCCGACGAAACAGCGGGAGATGTACTGTTGTTTCTGAACCAACAGGAAAGGAGGCGGGACGGATGACCGAGCAAGCGGATAGACGGAAAGAATACTTAGAAAGGTGTGGACGTTTGGCAACAGAGGACAAGGTTAGGATATGCAATGCCATGTGTTACATCATGGATTGCAAGCGGGATGGAATCATGCCGGACACAGAGTTTATGAGATACATACTGTACGGGGATTACTAGGCGGCATATGCCCGTATGACCCCTGCTCCCCCGCTGGTGGCAATCGGCACATTTGCCACGGGGGATAGGGGGGCCCGTGGGGAGTGGGACGACTGCCGCCAGCGGGAAAGAAGTGGTCAGCGAGGGCGAAGCCCTATAGTATTACCTGACCACTTCTGTGACAATTCTGTACAGACTGCGACTCTAAGGATTGACCTTGTCACACGAGGTTTGTGACAGTTGTGACAGTAAATAATAACCAATCCACACAAACCCAACAATACCAATACTTACAACCGTTTTCTTAAAAATTTTACTTCTGTGACAAAAGGGGTGTTATTCATGGCAAGAACAGGAACACGGCCGGAAATGTCTTGGGTGGAAAGCCGGAAGCAGTACCGCAAGCGCGTTACCCTTGCCGATGGGAAGTCCCGCGACGTGTGGGGCAAAACCAAACAGGAAGTGAGGGACAAGGTTAGGAAATTGGAAAAAGAGGTCGCGGACGGCTTCAGCGAACACAAGCATATGACGCTGATTGCGCTGGTGCGGGAATAGTATCCGATTAAAACCGCGCATTTGTCCTACAAAAGCGCCGAGGTCTACAAGAACGCCATTAACAACCATATCGCGCCGTATTTCAAAAATGCGTTGCTTGCCGACATAAAGCCTATCCATGTGCAGAAATTCATGTCGGAGAAAGCGCACCTTGCGAGAACAACACAGTCGAAAATCCTGTATACCCTCTCGCAAGTCATGGAAACGGCGGTTAAGAACGATTATATCCCCAAGAACCCCTGCAAGGGTATCAAAGCGGGGGGTGAACGCTCCAAGCCCAAGACCCCGCTGACCACAGAAAATCAAGAGAAAATCGCAAGAGCGGTTAAGGGTACTCGTGCGGAGCTGTTTGTCTTGCTGTGCCTGTATGCGGGATTACGCCGTGAGGAAGCGCTTGGCTTGTTGTGGGACAACGTGAACCTCGACGGAACGCCTTACATCAACGTGCGGCATACGGTGACCTATGAGGGGGGCAGGCCTGTTCACTCAGACAGATTGAAAAGCAGGGCGGCTTATAGGAGCATCCCCACTCCCGCAGTGTTGACCAAGGCATTGCGGGAAGCTCGCCAGACTGCCGCCAGCGCGTTTGTTATCCCTGCGGTTCATTCGGGCGCTGAAATGAGCCTGACGGCGTTTAGACGGCTCTGGGGGGTTGTAGCGTCAAGGGTGGGCGAGGTGATGAATGTAACCCCTCACATACTATGTAACCCCTCACATACTGCGGCATACATACTTAACGGAGCTGTGCGCCGCCGGTGTGGATATCAAGAAGATACAATACCTCGCGGGGCATGAAGATGTAGCGATGACCCTCCGTATCTATACCCACGTTAAGGCGAACACCCCCGACGAACTGGCGGGGCTTATTGAGGGGGTCTTTGCATAACGGCGCGGGGGCGGCGGTTACCCGTCCCCGCCCCTTCTCCTATCGTTCTATACACAAACAAACACCCCCGCCGCAGGCGGAACGTCTCCGCCAGCGCCCTTGTGGTAATGTGGGAAAACCCGCTTGCAGGGAATTTTCCATCATTTCCACAAGCGTCCCCGACCCCTCCGCACAGGCTTCGGTGTTCGTACCCGCTTCCCGCAACGCGCCGAGTTTGCCGCCAGCGTTTCCCGTGCCGCCGCCCCCGCGCCTGTGGTTATGCTTGCGTAGTCTTCCGAATTGTGGTATGATTTATGTGAAGTTCATCGGCACGGGGTCAGCGTAAGGGCCTGAAGCAAAACGCAAGACGCAACCCTTAGAGCCGCAACGGGCACGAGCTTTCGGGGCAAGCCCTTTTAAGCAGGGTGTCCGGCGTTCGAATCGCCGGCGGGTCACCACACGCCTTCAAAGGCGAACTCCGGCAATCGTTGCGGTTGCCGGAGTTCGCCTTTTTGTGCATCGCGGCATCGATCTCCTCTTTGGTCATGCAGATTTCGCCGTCTATGTATTTGAGGCAAATCAGCATCTTGTCATCGTAGACATGGACACTGAGCAGGAATGTGTCGATTAGCCGTTGCCGTTGCTCCATATCGGCGACATCAATCGGGCGGTGTTTGCATATCCAAAATCTGATTTGCTCTTTTGTCAGGATTGGGCGCTCCATCCTCGCCTTTAGCGACATTGATTTCCGCGTCCTCTTTGTCTTGCTCCAACTTTAACAAGGTTTCCTTTGTGGTCGGAGTGATAATCCCCTGCTTGATGGCGGTCATAACATTGTCAATCTCTTTCTGAATCTGTGTAAGCTGATTTTCAAGGGCGGGAAGCGTGGTATTCTGTCTTAACTGCAACTCATAACAGGTATCTACAATACGGGTGAGGAGCGGTATATCATCCAACATCCGCATGATGTAGTCAATTACGAGAGATTCCACTAACGACTTGGCGATGCGCTTTTTATCACAGGCTTTCAGTTTCTTCGCGGCATGACAATGATAATATCGATGGGTTGCGCTTATTGTCAGCTTTCTTGCCGCTGATGGCTCTGTCCACATAAGTATTAACGATGGTATACCCTTTACGTTGGCCGAAGTCGCCGCACTCGCGAAGCTGTCCGTCGATGCTATTTTCGGTTTGGTTGTCCGAACTGTATTTTGCGTACAGCACAACGCGCATACGGTTTCACCTGCCTTTTTGTTTGGCTATTTTAATGCAAACCTTAATTCAAAGATACGATTCCATTAGCAGTATATAACGATGATTTCATTTCCAAAATCTTAAACAATGCGAAATAATTACACTCATTAGAGGCAAAGTGTTTTAAGAGAACAGGACAAATGTCAAGCATAATTTGTTTTATTGAAAGGTCATTAATTTCGATTGCTTTACCATCAATTCTAATCCATTCTCTTATTTCAACCCTTTTAGCGACAATTTGAATTGATGGATTTTTTATAAGTTGTGAGTATACATCCTTGGTGTTCGCTGTTGAAAAATATAGTTCATCCTCATATTCCATAGTGGCACCAAAAGGGCGTGCAGCAGGAGCGGAATCGTTTATTGTGGTTAAAATAAAGAAATCACACAGCTTTAGAAATTCATATGTTTTACTCATATCCTTTTACTCCTTTTTAATTGTTGATACAAAACCCAAGTCGTTTCCTATTATTTCTTTCCCTCCGCCAGTTTGAACAGCATTTCTTTCAGGTTAATGCTAATCGGCGAGTTGGCGTCAAAACACATTTCAATAAACTCGCACCACTCGCCGTAGTTGGCTAATTTGTTCTTCACATATTCCGAGCAGCTTTGAAAGTTTTTGCTGCATCTCTTCCAACTTTCCCCCCAGACCGAGTAACCGCCGCGCTGCAATACTGTCCATCGGTTCAGACCTCCTTGCGAGTGCTTTCGTAATTGTCTATGGCAATTATACACAAAAACAACTCCCTTGTCATGTATAATATAAAAAGTTTATTTTCGATTACGGGTTTTTCGCTCGAGGCGTTGGCCCGGTGTCTGCTCCCTGCGATTCGTTCTTACTTTGAGAGCGAGGAGGGGCAGTGCGAGTTTGCCGAATGGCAGTCGCGGAGAAGCATCGTAAGTCTGCCGAGGAAGGAAGTCGGCTCTGACATTGAGTTCAGACGGGCCGTTTAGCAGGTGCGGCGAGGGGCGGGAGAAATCCCGCCCCTTAGTCGTTTTATCAGCGCCCGTCAAGGCGCATAGCAGACCGCCGAAAGCGGGCTTAACGGATGGCTCAACCTTGAGCCGTCCGAGAGGGGATTGGGGATTCCCCAACAAGCAAAGCGGAGCCATTTTTGACGCAGGAAAAAATGAGCGGAGCGTGTTTAAGGTAGCCGACGGCGAGCCTTAAACATTGCTTGCTGTTAGAATTTTCATAACGTCCCCTTGTTCAAATCACATAACTGTCCGCGCCGTGTTCGTTATATCTATCCAACATATCCTGTAAAGTTATCCCGTCTAAATAATCGTTAATCACCTTATACAGCCCGTTCCACATAGGCAATGTTTTACAAGCCCCGGCGCGGTCGCATAGGTTTTGTTTATCCTCCAAGCAAGCCACAGGCACAAGGCTTCCCTCCGTACTCCGCAGCACTTGCCCCACCGTAACCTCCGCCGGTGCCTTCGTCAACATATATCCTCCCTGCTTCCCCCTGTTCGCGCGGAGAAAATTTGAAGTGTGCAGCAGAGAGACAATCTGCTCTAAATACGGCTTTGAGATATTCTGCCTTTCGGCAATCTCTTTCAGCGAAATAAATCCATCATTTTTGTGTTCCGCTAAGTCAAGCAGCATTCGCAGAGCGTATCTGCCCTTTGTAGAAATCTTCATGCGCCAATACCTCCAAACGCCTTCTCCAGCCTGTCAAGCGCGTCCGCCAGTACCGCCCTCGGACAGGCGATATTGATACGCTGGAAACCCTCGCCCTCCGCTCCGAATATCGTCCCGCTGTTCAGCCATAGCTTTGCGCCCTCCGTTACGCGGCGGTCAAGCTCATCTTGGGTAAACCCGTACTCCGAAAAATCCAGCCAGAGCAGATATGTGCCCTCCGGCTCTACAAGCCTGACTTTGGGAAGCCGCTCCGCTAAAAACTCACGGACAAGCCGGATGTTCGCCGTGAGGTACGCCTTCAGCTCGTTCAGCCACGGTCTACCCTTGCTGTACGCGCTTTGGCAGGCGGCAAGTCCAAGCGTATTCAAACCATCATATCCGCTCCGCTTGATTTCAGCCTTTAATTTCCCGCGCAGCTCCGCGTTTTTAATGAAGATATTAGACGCTTGCAAGCCCGCGAGATTAAAGGTCTTGCTGGGCGCGGTGGCGACGACGGCGTTTTCGTTCAGCAGACCAAAACAGGTGTGCGTGTGACCGTCCCACACAAAGTCACAGTGTATTTCATCCGACACAACCGTTACGCCATGCTTCACGCAAACGCGGTTCAGCTCGTCAAGCTCATCCCGCGTCCACACTCTGCCGACCGGGTTATGAGGGCTGCACAGAATAAACAGCTTTACGCCGCACACGATGATTTTACGTTCAAAATCTTCAAAGTCGATGGAATACTTCCCTTCGCTGTAGCGCAGCGGGTTGGTTACCAGCGTTCTGCCGTTGTCTTGGATTACATGATAGAGCGGGTAGTAAACCGGCGTCTGTATCATCACCGGCTCGCCCGGCGCGGTAAAAGCGCGGACGGTCTGCGCCAGCGCGAATACCACGCCGGGCGCTTTGACAATTTCACGGCGCGTTGCCTGATAGCCGAAGCGCGAACCGAACCAATCCGATACCGCGCTGTAATAATCATCCTTTGGCTCGGTATAACCGAAGATGCCGTGGGCTACGGCTTTTTGAATGTCCGCCAACACCTCCGGCGGCGCGGGAAAGTCCATATCGGCCACCCACATGGGCAGAACATCATTGGGCTTGCCGCGTTCGGCGGCGAAGTCGAATTTAAGCGAGTTCGTCCCGTGACGGTTGATGTCGTTATCAAAATTGTATTTCATGTGAGCAATCTCCCATCACGCATTTCAAAAACCATTTCCGCTTTTCGCGCCAATTCATTGTTATGCGTAACGACAACAATTGTCTTTCCGCTTTTGTGAAGCATTAAAATGTGTTCCAACACTTCTTCTGCCGACTGTGAATCCAAATTCCCGGTCGGTTCGTCCATAATCAGAATGTCCGGATTGTTCGCAAGGGCGCGCGCAATCGCAACACGTTGCTGCTGGCCTCCCGAAAGCTGTGCAGGCTTTGAGCCGGCCTTGTCGGAAAGCCCGACTAAAGCCAATAATTCATTGGCTTTATCTGCTTTGTTTTTCGCAAAAAGCATAGCAGTCTGAATGTTTTCAAGTGCGGTGAGATTTTCGAGCAGATTAAACGATTGAAAAACGAATCCGATTTTTTTCGCGCGAAGCTCCGATAATTTATTGTCTGAGAGTTTTGTAATATCTTCACCGCCAACAAAAACGCTCCCGCCGGTCGGCTTGTCAAGACCGCCGATTAGGTTCAAAAGCGTGCTTTTCCCGTGTCCCGATTTGCCGGTTATACAAGCGAACGCGCCCCCGGGAATTTCCAAGCTCACGCCGCGTAACGCATGAGTTGTTACTGCATTTTTGCTTTTACCGCCATAGATTTTTTCTAAGTTTTCGGTTTTGATAATACTCATGAGCTAATCGCCTCCATGGGGGTTAATTGTGCCGCTCTCCATGCGGGGTACAGACCCGAAAAGATTGAAATCAACAGCGAAACACCGACCGCCGTCACCACAAGGTGAATGTCAATGTCCGCCTGTGCTGATACGCCTTTGAGCATTGATAATTCGTCCCTGTTGATAATCGGAGCGGCGAAAATCGAAACAGCATAGCCCACTACCACCCCGACAATACCGCCGAGAAACCCATACAGCCCCGATTCAAGCAGGAATATCTTGAACAGAAAACCTTTCTTGCCGCCGATGGCCCGAAGAATCCCGATTTCACGCCGCCTTTCGTAAACGGCGGTCATCATGGTATTGATAATCCCGAACGCCGCCGCAATCAACGCAACCCCGGCTATGAGTTGCAGGGTTGAATTAACCGAGCCGAGAATCGACAATACCGATGCTAAAAGTTGGTCATTGGTTGCGACTTGAACGCTCGCAACGCTTAGAATTTCAGCTTCGTAGAACTCCATTTTCGTCATATCCGCAACTTTTGCGGACATATAGGAAATGTAGCCCTCTTTGTCGAAAATGCGTTGTGCGACATGAAGAGGGATAAACATAGTCATATCGTCATTGCCGCCTGTTTCGGTGAGAATCCCCTTAATGGTGAGTTCTTCGCCCCTGACTGTTACCGAATCGCCTGCGTTCAGTTCACGGGTAGTCGCAAAACCAGTGCCGATTACTGCCGCGTTCCCGTTTTGAGAAGTGAAATATTCACCCTTTGCCAAAGTCCAATCCTTGAAGAGCAGAGTTTCTTCCGGCAAGATTCCAGCAATGACCGAGGGCAATTCGCGAATCGCGGTTTTTTGTGTCAAATGCGGAATAACCGTGATTTCGTCTATATCTTTGACGCTGTCATATACGTCATATTGGAGTAATTCCGATATAGTTTCGCCTGTAACGATTGCCATTTGGTTGTAAATACAAATATTTTCTGGCATTATGAGGAAGTTCGCACCGAGTCCCTCCGCTTGCTGTTTTACCGCCGACTGCATATTCCCGCCGATTGAAAGCAGTGCCACAAACGATGCCATTCCGATCGAAATACCGAGCAAGGTAAACGCAAACCGCCCTTTTCTGCGAAAAATATTGCTTGTTACAAGTTTGAATAAATTCATGTTTTCATGCCCCCTTACCTTTAGTCAAGCGGCGTATATCCCGCCGACATAATCGTCTCTTTGATGTCGGCTACCGCAACGTCCGGTTCGTGTTCGACCATGACTTTGCCGATTT
>Ga0099364_10000992_pt1 | contig 47682 bp, 36 predicted proteins | sample TergutTh196P3_FD_73070 | JGI IMG/M metagenome (GOLD analysis project Ga0099364, IMG submission 73070) | Microcerotermes parvus P3 segment gut microbial communities from Pointe-Noire, Republic of the Congo - Th196 P3 | ecosystem: Host-associated > Arthropoda: Insects > Digestive system > Gut ...
TTGAAGTCTCCTTTTTAATTATTCTGTATCTTTCAATACCATAATAATATAAGGAGGCTTTTTGTCAAGAACTATTTTTAGATAATTATATATTTTTTAACATGTTAGCACACTCGGAAATATCAGTAAATAAAACGACAAAATAGGGGTTCTCGGACTGCAGTCATAAATGCGTTCCCTACAAAAGGCGGAACGGATAAATCAGTTCCCTACAAAAGGCGGAACAGATACATCAGTTCCCTACAAAAGGCGGAACGGATAAATCAGTTCCCTACAAAAGGCGGAACAGATACATCAGCCCCCTACAAAACCAATTCCTCACAATACACCAATTCCCACCCATGATAAACCACAATGATTTTTTTCAAAACAACATCACCAAAGGGAGCTATATTAAATTCTTTTTTGGAGTGGTGGTCTTCTGAGTATTTTGTGAGCTTCTCAGTGGCATCTTTGATTTTATTATTTATTTCTTGAGATAGTTTTTCACCCTCAAACTCTTTTTTGATATATTTAAGCTCTACGAGATAGGCATATTTCATATCTGGATATTTTTGGTAAAAGGGAAACAACACTATATCTGCGAAGCCTTTGTTCATCTCTTTTTCTGAATAGCTGGTGTAAAAATCGTTAATATTCAAGTAAATAAGGTGAAAAGTCTTTACCACTGCCTCACCATCGATAAAGTCTCTGACGCTAGTCTGTATTTTGAGGAGTTTTTGGATATAATCAAAAGCTGGCTTGAAATCTCCTCTATAAGCCATTTTGGAAACCAAATCAATCAAATCCTCTATCCAGTTCAGCCTTCCATAAGGTTTTCTTAAAATATTTTTTACATAATCATAAACAAGGTGTTTAATGGTCTCATTTGGAACTTGTAGTAATGCTTTTCCCTCATAAAATTTCCCTGTAAAGGTCAACAAGCCAAGAAAATATAAAAATGATTTGTAGTTTTCTGACTCTTTTAAAAGGTTAAAAGAAAAACTTTGATTAATATTTGCTGATATCGTACCATTATTGATGATTTCCGTCAATGTATCAAAATTTCCGTTTAGTTCCTCTCCATGAAAAACAAGATTTTGGAGTTTTGTATAATCCATGCGGAGATTTTCATCGATGATTTTTTTTGGAAATCTGTTTTTATTGATAGTAAACAGCATAAAATAAAGGACACCATCGGTATTATAGACAGATTCCTCACTATCATCCGAAAAAATATAATTATCATACCATTTTTTCAAAAGGTGCAATGCATCTGCTTTATTCAAAGGATATTGACCTGCCGAAATGTAATAGTCAAAGATATCGTTGACATCCTTATCTGTGAAGCCAAGTAAAGTATTATATTCAGGCATCAATGATATGTTCGTCCCTATATTAAATCCACTCGATACATCGTCAAGAGTGATAGGTGAGACCCCTGTCATGAAAAGTCTTGCGAGACCTGATCTTATACCACCAGTAAGCCCTTTTAAGACTCTAAAAAAACTTTTAAAGAAACCAGTTTCGCGTGTTATTTGTTGATACAAAAGATTACCTTTATCGGATAGGAGGGTATTGGTAAAATTGTCATATTCGTCTATAAAGATGTAAAACTTGTAGTTAGTGTCTCGTAGACCTATAGCTATGTTGTTTAGTTTTTCTCCTGATGATGGTATTTGTTTGACAATTTCTACAGTATCTTCTGAGATAAAATCTTTATACTTTTTTAAAAAAGCGTCTATTTCAGAGCAGCAATAATTTTCAAATCTCTCTTGTATATTTTCCGTTTCTTGAATCACCATTGAGAAATCAAGATATAAAACGAGATATTTGCCTCTTTCATCCGTAGGATTGTTTAGTATCCAAGTGTCTTTAAAGAGTGTGTCAAAATTTTCTTTGTTCGCTAGATCATAGTATAGAGCAAGCATCGATAAAAGCATAGATTTTCCGAAACGGCGAGGTCTAATAAAAAAACTAAACTTCGTTTTCTCAATCTCAGGAATAAACATAGTTTTATCTACATAATAAGCATTATTTTCTGAAATATCAGCAAAACTTGATATTCCGTACTGAATGGTCTTTATTTTTTCCATAAAATCCTCTTTGAAATTAGTAATCACTAGTTACAATTTTTTTATCTTTGTTTTAATGTCAAGCTGTTTTTATTTCCCGTTTTTTATAGGGAAGTGCTAACAGTTCACTACAAAACCAATCTTTCCGAACACGCAAAATACATAAGTCTAAATCTCAAATAATGATTGACAAAAAAGCCTCTATAAAAAACCTTGAAAAAATAATATTATAAAGGTGTAATTTATGGCCAATAAATATTTTTTCATTTGATTTGGCATATTGATATTCCACCTGAAATAGGTAATACTGTTTTAGGAATCAAAAATAATCAAGAAAATAAAATTTTTCACAAGGAGTAAAAATCAATGAACAAAAAAACATTTTTCATTTTAGTGTTTTTCGGCATACTGCATATTCTTTTCTGTATGCCACAACCTAACAACAAAACAGATATCCGAACTATGATAGTTGGGATTGACAGCGAAATTATTTTGGCAGATGGAACAAAGACACCTGCAATTAATTTCGACAATGCTGCTACTACACCGGCATTTATTCAAGTTGTTGAAGATGTGATAGAAAAATTAGCATTTTACGGGTCAATTGGTAGAGGCAAAGGACAAAAATCCGAGTTCTCAACCGCTATTTTTGAGCAAGGTCGTCAAAAAGTTTTAGATTTTGTAGGTGCTAGTCCTGAAAAATACACTGCAATTTATGTTAATAACACCACAGATGGTTTCAACAAATTAGCTACTGCTCTAATCACCAGCCCAGAAGACATCGTCCTGCTTTCTCGCATGGAGCATCATGCCAACGATTTAATATGGCGTCATTTATGCAAAACTATCTACGCAGCTGTAGATGAAAAAGGGCGACTGATATTAGAAGATGTGGAACGGCTTTTACGCGAACATGATGGAGCGGTTAAATTTGTATCTGTATCAGCGGCATCGAATGTAACGGGTTATGTCAATGATGTTCACTCAATTGCTCGAATTGCTCACCAATATGGTGCAGAGATTATTGTAGATGGAGCTCAGATAGTTGCTCATCGTGCTTTTAATATGCATGGTGCCAATGAAAACGAAGACATTGATTATTTTATCTTTTCAGCTCATAAAATGTATGCACCTTTTGGTAGCGGAGCAGTTATCGGTGTAACCGAAAGACTTAACCAACATACACCTCGTTTTTATGGTGGTGGAATGGTTGATGTGGTAACAGATGATGTTGAGACCTACCTAAAAGCTCCAGAAAGATATGAATCTGGCACACCCAATTACCTAGGTGTGGTCGCCATGCTTAAAGCTATAGATATTTTAAAAACTGAGATTGGTTTCGAATATATAAAAGAACACGAACAGTTGTTGTTACGAAAGACTATAGACGGTTTAAAAGCTATACATGGCGTCACATTATATGACGATACAAATGATATATCAGATAAAGTAGGAATTGTAGTTTTTAACATCGATGGTATTAATAGTGGAGATGTAGCTCAAATGTTCGCTGACAGAAGTGGTATAGCAGTGAGGCAAGGAGCTTTTTGTTCGCATCCTTATGTCTTTCGCCTGTTAGGAATACCTGATGAAGAAATTGCACAAAGAATGCGTGAACCAAACTTTACCATGCCTGGTATGGTGCGAGTGAGTTTCGGCGTTTATAACAACGAAGAAGAAGTAGATATTTTTCTTCAAACTGTAATGGAAATAATCTCAGAATTATAGAAGGAACAAAATATGTTCAAATATTATCTATTAATAGCTTAATCAATAATAGATAAAATAATATACATTATCAAAGATAAAAAATAAAATTTTGATAGCTAAAAAAAACGAATTTCGTTGACAAAAATAGTTTGTTGATTTTTTTTGCTCTCATTGAAAAATGATTATGGAGGAGAAAACGATGCAGCCTTTGATTATAACCACTGCATTGACTGGTGCTGAAACTACTATAGATGCTCAACCAAACTTGCCAATCACACCTTCACAACAGGCTCAGACTGCAAAAGATTGTTTTGATGCAGGATCGACGGTTTTACATTTACATGTAAGAGATGATTCTGGAAATCCGACACAAAGCCTCGAAAGATTTAGTGATTCTATTAACAAAATTAGAACTGCTGTGCCTGAAATAATTATTCAAATGTCTACAGGTGGAGCAGTAGGAGAATCTTTTGAGAATAGAATGGAACCTTTGAAACTTAAACCCAATATGGCTACTTTGAATGCAGGAACTTTAAATTTTGGAGACGAAGTCTTTACAAATGCCCCTGCTGATATTGAAAGACTGGTGGCGTATTTTAATAAAGTTGGAGTTGTTCCAGAGATTGAAGTTTACGAATCGGGTATGATTGATTATGTGGCAAAGCTTGTAAAGAAAGGGTTGATAACTCACACGCCGCTTCATGTTCAATTCGTTTTGGGGGTGCCTGGTGGCATGAGTGGGAAACCAAAAAATTTGGTATATATGGCAGAACATTTAAAAGAAGAGATACCTACAGCTACTTGGGGAGTAGCTGGTATCGGGAGATGGCAATTGCCTTGCGCAATTATGGCTATCGTTATGGGTGGGCATGTTAGAGTTGGATTTGAAGATAATATCTTTTATCACAAAGGGATTGTAGCCAAATCAAACGCACAGCTCGTTGATAGAATAGTGAGAATAGCAACTGAATATGGAAGACCAATTGCTACTGTAGCTCAAACAAAGGAGATTTTGGGTCTTTAATTAATTCATCTACTTTTTTGTGATATACAGTATTCTCTTTTAATGCAATCTTATGGAGTTTTTTATGATAGATAGACCTTCGTGGCATGTATATTTTATGAAAATGGCTTTACTTGTTGCAGAAAGATCTACTTGTAGAAGAAGGCAAGTTGGAGCTGTACTTGTAAAAAACAATCAAATCATCGCTTCTGGATACAATGGTGCGCCTAAAAGGGTATTACATTGTGATATTGCAGGTTGCATGAGAGAATTGACTAAAACTCCTTCAGGTCAAAAACATGAACTTTGTCGCGGTGTTCATGCTGAGCAAAATACGATCATTCAAGCTGCTTTGAACGGAACTTCACTATCAGAGGCTGTTCTCTATACTACAAATTTTCCTTGCAGTATTTGTGCAAAAATTATCATAAATGCCGAAATAGAAATTGTTTATGTCTTGAAAGATTATCCAGACAATTTATCTAAAGAAATGTTCGCTGAATCCGGAACAGAAGTTATTTTGATAAATTTAGAGGAGAATAGTTTGAAAAAAATTGTTTAATTTATCTCCTTTGAAAAATACATTTTTGTATATACTTAAAGATTTTGTGTGAGGCAGTTGAATTTATTACTCTTTCGTTTTATATTATTTTCACACGCGAAACAGTAAACCTCCTTTGATTCTTCTGCCTCTTTTTTTTGTAAGAATAGCGACAGTCGCCTAATAAATATTCCCTGTCATAAAAAGCCCCCCCCTCTCGGATTCCTCTCCGAAAAGTATATTAATAAAATTTTACCTTACACATGCCGAAGGTATGTGAAGCTAGGTAGAAAATGATGTAAAACCACAAAACCGCATCCCGTAGGGATGCAACCAATCAATTGGCACATTTTGTAGCATCCCTACAAGATGCAACATGGTACATATATTCCTTTCTACAGAGCTAACATTTCTACGCAAATGACTTTTCGGAGAGCACTCCGAAGGGGAATTAAGGAGGAAGATGTTTTCATTCTTTGTTGATTATATAGTGTACATTAAAATGAATTTCTGGACATCATAATGATCAGCATTCAAGAGTTGTTTTACAAATTCTTGGATACTTTTGGAGCTTGATTTTTTTTCCACTTGATAAAAATCAAACTTCCTAACATTATAAAAAATATGCCAGAAAGGGTAAACCACGCTGGTTGGAATCCGCTTTCATTCATGCTATAAACATTAAAACCAGATATTGAAACAATATCTTTGAATTTCACAGATATTGTATACAAAGAATTGTTAAAAAAATGGATGAAAAGTGGCAATAGTATTGAATTTGTTTCAATGGTAATAAAGGCTGTTATAAAACCAAATAAAAAGGCTGTTAAAAATTGCCAAGGATTCAAATGAATAAATCCAAAAATAAGTGCAGAAAATAAAATTGCTTTATTTTTTGTATAGTTATTAGTAAATCCCTCTAATATTAGACCTCTAAAGAATAGTTCTTCTGTAAGAGCTGCAACAGCTCCGATCATAAAAACAGAAATAATGAGATTACCAACCATCAACTCATCCATGATTTGCTTTAAAAAGTCAGGCATTGGTATAAGAAAAAATAACAAATTATCAAGTTCTGATGCTATAATGACTAATCCAAAGGAAAAAATAATGGTCGCACACCATAAATTAGGTGATACTTTATTAAATTTAAAAACCTCGTTGAAAGACTTTTTAGTTTTTTTGAACCCAATAAATAAAACTACAAAAAAAGACATTATGTTGACTAAACCAAGTACAACATTTTTTTGTAAAACTATATTTGGAAAAAATCCAAGTGTCTGACCTATTTGTATCAAAAATCCTAAAGCAATATTCAATCCCAATAATATCAAACATAACATTATAGCATTTTTTATAGTAGGATATGTATTAATTTCGACTATTTTTTCCATTTTATATCTTTATAATCTTTCTCTGATTTTACAACACCTCAAAATTTAATTTTCTTATTAAATTTTCGATATTTTTTAAAATATTTTACTTGTTTCTTTGCAGAAGAGTGTCCGAGCTCGGCTGCCTTTTTATACCAGTGGAAGGCTTGTTCGGTGTCATATTCAACTCCCTTGCTGTCTCTATAACAATTTGCTAAGTCATGCATTGCTTCAATCATACCAGCTTCAGCAGCTTTTGTTAGCCAATAAACCCCTAAACTAGAATTTTTAGATGTTCCTTCACCAAAAAAATAACAATCAGATAAGTGCCACATTGCTTCAGTATTTCCAAGATTTGCAGCTTTTTTAAACCAATAAACAGCCTTTGGCATAGTTTCAGCTTCCGTGAAAAAATTCCAAGCAAGCATATTCATAGCGTCTGCATTACCAAGTTTTATAGCTTTTTTTAACCATTGAATGGCTTTTGCATCGAATTTATCATTATCTGAAAAGTAAAAACTAATTTTTGCAATCCCAACCATTGCTTTGGAATCTCCTTGTTTAGCTGCTTTTTCATACCAATATAATGCTTCTTTTAAATCAAATTTATCAAAGCAAATATCACCTAAAATAGTTTGAGCTTCAATATCGCCTTGTTTAGCTTTCTTTTCAGTTTCAGTTTCTTCTCTCGTTGACACACTAATAATACTTTCCACAGGTATCTCGACTTTGTATCCTTTTTTATACCAATGAAAATGAAATGGTGGAATATCAATGTCCAAAATAATAGGTTTGTTATTCATTCTTTACCTCCAATCGTTTTATTTATAATCAGTTAACAATTTCCATGACAATACATTTCATGTTCAAGATACATTTATTTTTTTTTATCATTTATGTCAAGAAAAAAAGAAAATTTTGGGTAAAATTGTTCTAAATGATTAAAATTCAACAAAAAATAAATCATAAAAAAATAAAACCCCTCAACAGCCTCATCTATAAACAATTTAACCATATATAATATTGGTTTTTAAAAAGTTCTTGACAGAATAAGCCTATATAAATAATTATGTCCTATTGTGTAAAAAAGTATATTTTTTAGCTTCGATAATAAGACTGGAGGCTTTATGACAGACTTGAAATTTTTGGTAGTAGATGACTCTCCTACGATGAGAAGGATTGTTTTCAACACCTTAAAAAGACTTGGTTATAACGAAATTGAGGAAGCAGAGCACGGTGCAGAAGCACTTGACAAACTGAAAACTATCGATGGTATAAACTTTGTAGTTACCGACTGGAACATGCCAGTAATGGACGGACTACAATTGGTACAAGAGATTCGAGGAATGGCCGAATATGCAAAAGTGCCTATATTGATGGTAACTACTCGTTCTGTAAAGGATGATATCATTGAGGCAATGAAAGCAGGTGTAAACAACTATATAGTAAAACCTTTTACACCAGAGGTTTTGAAATCTAAGATAGATTTGATATTAGCGAAATAGGGGGATAAATGATTGATAACAAAAACCTTGGCGTCATTTCAATCATTGAGGAGCATCTAAAGGATATAAAATCACTGCTTGCTGAGCTAGAACCACTATTCAATTTTAAGTGTTTTAAATTTGGTGGTGTTCGTAAGCAAATAGAACATTTTTTAGAAACCACTTCTACCCTTGAAGAAAAGGCAAACCTAACTCATACGCTAATACAAGGTATAATCCATTCGATTCATTCGAGTAGAAAGGAATTGAAACAATCAGTAGATGGACTATTGAAAAAGACTGGAGATCAGCTAGGAAAAATCACAGCAACGACTGAAGAAGCGACTCAAAAAATTATGGATGAGGCATTGAAAATAGAATCAGAACAAGGTATAATGGTAGATAAATTGGAAGAATTGCGAACTGCGACGACACCAGAAGATGTAAATGCCAAGATTGAAGAAATAAAAGGTTTGGTATATGGAAATCAAGACTCAGCCTTTATGATAATCAATTATTTGCAATTTCAGGATATAACTGCTCAACAGATAGCAGGAGCATATTCACTATTATCAGATACAGAAAAGACCTTACTTTATGTATCAAACCTCGTGAAAGAGTTTGACATGGGTGATAACACCCCAGACTTTTTACTCCAAGACCTTGATAAAAATGCCTTCAATGCTGATGCTGTATTCAGAGATAAAGCGGATATACAACATGTAATAGATGACATTTTCAATACAGGCAATACAGAATTGGATGTGCCTTTAGATGAGGTTTCTGTAGAGACAAAATCTTTTCATGCTAATGTGCCAAAATCTGATGACGATACTACTAATGAGGACTTTGATATCGATGCTTTATTTGGAGCCAATGATGACAAAGCAAATCAAGATGATATAGATAAATTATTTTCATAAAAAAGAGCTAATAAGGGGGAAATTTGATGAGTAACAATGGAAATGATGAAAAAGAAATGCGAAACATATTGTTGGTGGATGATGACGATGATTTAAGATATTTAATGGCAGAATATTTTTATCACATAGGATATAATGTCGTATTGGCATCCGATGGTGATGAAGCCTTTGAATTGTTCCAGCATCAAAAATTTGATTTAGTGATAACAGATGTTCGAATGCCAAAAATGAATGGATTAAGGCTTTTACGGCATATAAAGTCAAGTTATCCCAATTTACCAATAATCCTTATGACAGGATTTGAACTATCCAAAAGAGACCTTGCCAATATGCGTTATAATGCAGATGCGTACATAGCAAAACCATTTTCTTTAGAATATATGAGGAAAATTATCGAGAGTTTGATGGATAAAAAATAGGTTAAATATGAGTAAAATTATATCAAATTATTCTATCGCAAAGACAGGAGAAAACTCGGACAATAAATATCAAGAGCCTACTTCTGTCATTAAGGTTCCAATATTTCAACCAGTAGATACACAGATAGAACCTTTCGACATAATGCCTCCCGAACCAGAACCAGAGCCTGAACCCGAGCCCGAACCAGAACCAGTAATACCCAAAGAACCTAAGCTACAGTTGAAAAGAAATATAGAAGGGATTGTAGTTGGAATAGAGGTATATTGCTCGTGTGGCGAAATGATATTAATAAAATTGGACTATAAATAATGACAAAAATTTTAGTAATAGATGATGAATTGATTTTCCGCGATGTAATGTATGATTACTTAACTCGCCAGAGTTATGAAGTTTTGTTGGCAGACGATGCCGCAAAAGCGTTAGAAGTAGCCAAAGAGGTCAAACCTGATTTAGCACTAGTAGATATACGACTACCCAAAGAAAGTGGGATAGATCTTACAGTAAAACTAAAAGAATTGTATCCAGACTTGATAATTGTCATCATGACAGGTTATCCCAGTCTCGACACGGCTGTCAATGCCCTCAAAAATGGAGCTTCTGAGTATATTATCAAGCCATTTAGATTGGTTGAGCTGAACAAGATTATTGAAAAATATGTTGGATAATTCCTCAAATCGGCCTGAAATAGAGTCACTTACTTCAGCTTTTCAAGATTTCAATCAAATAGTAGACAGATTTCAAAAGACTTATGAAATTTTACAAAATAAAATCGATTTATTAAATAAACAAGTAGAAACAAAGAATATTGAGCTTGAAAAAAAATATGTTGAAGAAGAAAATATCAAAAATTTCTTGAATAATATTCTCGAAAATATCTATGATGGTGTGATAGTAATAGATAACAACGGAATTATTACCAATTTTAATCGTGCAGCAGAGGTTATAACCGGCTTTCATAAAAATGAGATACTCGGGAAAAACTATAAATCATTTAATAAAGCAAAAAATTCTGAGTCTCGCTCTGCTTTATACACATTAACTACTCACAAAGAATCCTATCATAGACAAAAAACTATCCTCACATCAGATAAACAAGAAAAAAATGTAGAATTTAGCACTACATTGCTAAAGGACCATGAAGGTAACATTCTTGGTGTAGTGGAGACTTTTAATGATATTTCTGAGATCAAAAGCTTGCAAGATAGAATTACGCATGTCGAAACCCTAGCTGCATTAGGCGAAATGTCTGCTTCTGTTGCGCATGAAATCAGGAATCCATTAGCAGGTATAACTGGTTTTGCAGGACTTCTTGACAGGCAAATACCAGATGATGACCCCAAAAAAAAGTTAGTCAAATCAATAATTCAAGGGACCACCAAATTAAATGATATTATATCAAACTTATTAACCTTAACCAGACCACAAAAAATCAATATGAGTCCTGTTAACATATATTCATTTTTAGTTGATTTGGTCGATTATTTCAAGGAAAATTTTTTATGTATCAGTGGTAATACCATAGTAGAAAAAAAAAATACTCAAAGCAATTCCAGCGATTCAATAGTATCTGAAGTAAAAAATATAAAATTTGAGCTTGAAATTGATAATCAAGATACTTTGGTTTATCTTGATATACAACTATTTCAACAGATAATCCTCAATCTTTTGAAAAATGCTTGTGAAGCCATAGTTGCGAAGGGAAAAATCACCATAAAAACTAAAAGCAATATGTTTGACCCCATTCACAGTATTTTAGAAGATGACGAAAAAGATGAGTTAATAAGGTTGTTTTCTTTTATTGAAATATCTATATCTGACACTGGAAGTGGCATTCCAGAAGATGTTATTCAAAAAGTATTTAATCCATTTTTTACTACAAAAAACGAAGGCAATGGGTTAGGATTGGCAATTTGTAAAAAAATAATACAATTGCATAAAGGTGATATTCAAATTAAATCACAACTCGGAAAAGGAACAACATTTATGATAAATTTACCTCTGTATGAGCAACCAAGTTAAAAGGAGTATACATGACAAAAAGAATATTAATAGTAGATGATGAATCATTGATAAGAGAATATTTTATCAGTTTTTTCAAGACAACTTCTGAGTATTCCAATTTTAAAATAGATTTAGCAGTAAATGGCGAAGAAGCAATAGCAAAGATAAAAAACAATGATTACGACCTTATTTTTACTGATTTAAAGATGCCTATCAAAACCGGTATCGATGTTTTGAAATTTGTTGCCAGCCATTCCCCTGAAACAGATACAGTGCTCTTGACCGCCTTTGGAGGACCAGAAGCAGCAGCACAAGCGATGGCTTATGGAGCTTATGAGTATCTGACAAAACCTGTTTCTATAGAAGAGTTGGAAATGATAGTGAAAAGGATTTTTGAGCGTCAAGAGCTGATCAGAGAAAATGACAATTTACAAAAAAAACTTAGAGAGAATACTACTTATTCAAAAATTATTGGCAAAAGTAAGTCTCTTGAAGGTATTCTTGATCTAGTAAAAATGGTTGCTCCTACAAATTCTACAGTTCTTGTCGTAGGTGAGAGTGGAACAGGTAAGGAATTGATAGCCGAAGCCGTGCATATGCTCAGTCCAAGAGCAAAAAATAATTTTGTAAAGATAAATTGTGCTGCAATCCCTGAAAATTTAATAGAATCAGAACTTTTTGGCTTTGAAAAAGGCTCGTTTACAGGAGCAATAAAATCAACAAGAGGCAAATTTGAGATTGCCGACAAAGGTTCTATTTTACTCGATGAAATATCAGAAATGAATCTGGACCTACAATCAAAACTGCTTAGAGTCATTCAAGAAAAAGAAATTGTCAAAATCGGCTCTGAAATGCCTATAAAGGTAGATACAAGAATCATTGCAACTTCAAATAGAAACCTTGTAGAAGAAGTGAAAAAAGGGACATTTCGCGAAGATTTATATTTTAGATTGAATATTGTGCCTATTCAATTGCCACCCCTTAGAGAAAGAATGGCTGATATACCATATTTATGCGAACATATTCTTAAAAAAGTTTGTTTTGAACTTGGTATTCAGAAAAAAGTGATGACCAACGAATGTCTTGATTTACTCTTGAAACATGATTGGCCAGGCAATATTCGTGAATTGCAAAATGCCCTCGAACGAGCTTGTATTACATCACAGGGGACAAGCTTGAGACCAGAGTCTTTTTATTTTATGAATCAATTTGCGAATCTTGAACCCAAAAATGAGAGCGATGCAGGATATTCAATGCCTTCCATTAGCAACGACAACAACTATGTTGAAGATTCTTTAGATTGGATAAAATTTGCCGATAGAAGTTTTGATGATATAGAAAAAGAAATTATCCTAAAAACATTGAAAAAAACAAACAATAATAAGACGGAAACTGCTAATATTTTAGGCATAACAACCAGAACCCTGAGGAATAAACTGGTATTTTATGGTGAAGAAAACTAAGAAAATGGATTTAGACGATGAATTATGAGATAATAAAACTTTCTGCTCAAGAAATATCTCCAGAAATAATAAATAAACTCTCATTTTGGGCAAATCCGATTTTATTGGAGAGTTTTGCCAAGAGAGATGAGTTGAAATATTATTATCTTTGCGTAATAGAACATAATAAAGTTGTTGCAGCTATGCCAGTTTTTGAAAAAAGAAAATATGGTTTTAAATATATAGTCCAGCCTTATGAGTATTACTACACTCCTATCGATTTTTTTATGTCTGAAAATCTATCTTTATTTCGGAAGCAGAATCATCAATTATTGATATTAAAAGCGCTTGCTCATTTTCTAAAAAAAGACTTTTTGAAAATAAATATTCATACAGAAATAATATTACATGACATTAGGGCTTTTAAATGGGCTGGTTTTCGGATAAATATTTTATATACCTACATAAAAAAAATCAATGAACATCGCTCTGAATCTTTACCCAAAGAAAACAGAAGATTATTAAAGAATAAAGGAAAAAAAGAGCTATATATAAGTGAATATTGGAATTTAGATATATACAAGGAATTGTCTAAATTAATGCTAAATGTAAAAAAAAGACCATTGAGACAAATTCAAGAAAATTATTTTCCATTTTTAACTGATTTGCACGAAAAAGGTTTATGTAGTAAATATGTGGTTTTTAAAGAGCATGAACCTTTAGCTTACCTCATTGTATTATTTGACCAGCACAAAAAAATTATATATGCTTTTTATTCTGCATTAAAAGAAGTAGGGAAAAAAAAAGGTGCAAATATATTTTGTTTTGACTATATGTTAAATACTCATCATGATTATCATACTTTTGACTTTACTGGAGCAAATGTCGAAAACATTGCCTTTTTTAAATCTCAATTTAATTGCAATTTAGTCAGTTATTTCGGTATTTCAAGTAGAGGTATAGATAAAATAATAAAAAAATATTAATAAAGGAGTTTTGTATGATATACAGAGAATTTAGTAAAAAAATTGATTTCAAACCTTCAGCTCTTGGTTTTGGTTTGATGAGGTTACCTTTAAAGGATGATAAAACAGTAGATATTGAGGAATCTGTAAAGATTGCCAGATATGCCATAGATAATGGTGTGAATTATCTTGATACTGCCTATATGTATCATGGTGGTCAAAGCGAAATAGCCTTGTGTGAAATCTTAAAAGATGGCTATAGAGACAAGGTCAAAATCGCTGATAAAATGCCTATGTGGCAATTAAAAGAAGATGGTGATTTGGATAAAATATTTTTTGAACAGCTTGAAAAATTAAAAGTTGAAAAAATAGATTTTTATCTTTTACATGCACTTCATAGAAAAAGCTTAGAAACCATCAATAAATTCAAAGTAGTAGATTGGTTTGAAAAGAAAAAAAATGAAGGTCTTATTGGACACATTGGTTTTTCTTTCCATGATACCTTTCCTATTTGGAAAAAGATTATTGACCACTATGATTGGGATTTTTGTATGTTACAATTCAATCTTGTCGATATCAAACAACAGCTTCGGAAATCTGCTCTTGATTATGCGAGAAAAAAAGATATTGGGATTATTGTCATGGAACCTCTCAGAGGAGGACAATTGTCTCTGTCAATTCCAGATGAAATAATGGATTTATGGTCAAAAGTTGCAATAAGTTATGGGATAGTAGGGAAGTTTAATCCTGTTCAATTTTTATTAGACTGGATATGGAACTACAAAGAAATTGGATTTCTCATCAGTGGAATGTCAAATTTTCAGCAAGTCAAAGAAAATGTCGAGTTTGCCAAGTCTGCTACTGTCAATAAGTTGACTACTAAGCAATTGAAATTATTTAATGAAATTCAAAAGGCTTATCTCCAGAGAATAGTCATTAACTGCACAAAATGTGACTATTGCAAAGATTGTCCTCAAAAGATAGCTATTTCAGATATTTTTAGTAAACTAAATGAAATAAAACGATACGAAAATCAAAGCTCTCCTGCCTTTGGATACAATTTTATCGCAGAAGACAGAAGAGCAAATAAATGCACTGATTGTAAGGTATGCGTCCCACTCTGTCCCCAAAAACTCGATATACCTAATCTGTTGAAAAAATGTAGTATGGTCTTTGATGAAAAAAAAATGTTTAATGAGGTTTTTGTATAATTAATTTCTTATTTTATTAGTAACATCCTTTGTACATGATTTCCAGCTTCCGTCTCTAGTCTATAGAAATAAATCCCTGATGCTACGGATTTGGAGTTGTTATCATCACCATGCCAGATTATAGAGTGTTTACCCGCATCTTGAACATCATCAATGAGCGTTTTTACAAGCTGTCCTCTAACATTGAACACTTGAAGTCCGATATTTCCTGTTTGCCCGAGGTTAAACAAGATAGTAGTCGCTGGATTAAAGGGATTTGGGTAGTTGCTAAATAGCTCAGTCACCAGAGGTAAAGTGTTTTCATCTTTATCTGACACAAACTCTTGTGTCACAAAGTTAAAGACCTGATTGTCAACAGAGTCGCCAAACTCATTAAACGACACTACATACCAAAAATATCTAGTCTCATATTCTAAATCTATATCAAGTGTATATTCTGTCGAATCAGGCGGTAGTATTGTAGGGAACGCACTTGTCCGTTCCGAAGCCTGAGCATGTTGCGACAGAATATATTCTGTCGAAACAATCTTAACTGGCTCAATATAAAACCTCAATCCCTCTATCTGTCCACCCTCTATAGGCAATGCCCATCTAAAAACAGGATTTATATCGATTTCGACAGCATCGTTTTCTGGAAAAAGCAAGACAACAGGGTCTGGCAATATTTCCTCTGAAATAGGAAAACCTTTCAAAAAAGGATAACCCTCATTTAAAGCAAGCTGTATATCCCAAATATCCTCAAAATCCCACCCTATATATGATTCCTGCATTTTCATTTCTTCAGTTGTATAGCCTACCACATCATCTATTTCACTATCCAAAATAAACCTATAAGCCTCATTTGAGCCTGTTGTTTGTATGTCCCAATAGGTGTTTGATATAGTGGAATTTTGCACCGACCCGACTATTGCTACCACATCATAAAACTCCTCTTTTGAAGAAACATAAGAGTTTTGGATACTAGAGTTTTCAGTAATAGTAGCAGATAGTCCAGCTGCTATTCTGTCAGTAGAAGAGCCATCATAATTTATAATCCCATTAAAATATGAGTTTTTTATGTGCGACCTTCTTAAAAATGAAACAATGCCACCTATTCTTCCAGCACTTCCACCTTGGATAGTAACTGTAGAAAAACTTTCTTCAATCACAGTATCCCAGCGAGTTGTTCCTACCAAACCACCAACAACACCTGGTGATCTAAGCACAAAAGGAACTTGTGGTGCTGGAACATAAGTCAATAATCCAGATGCAGAACAATTTGTAATAGTAGAATCTACTGTAGGACAGCTCAAAGGAGCTACTACCCAGCTTCCAGTCATATCTACATTTTCAAGGTGTAAATTTTTTATAGTAGCATAAGCTATATATCCAAATAATCCTACATTGATGTCATAGTAGGGTGTTACTCTGGGTTTGATAAATAAATTGGATATTTTGTGATGTCCTCCATCATAATTTCCTGCAAATCCTTTTATGCTACCAATAACTCTTTCTGTTCCTATTGGTATGAAGCCTTCACCACCATTCCACTGTCTTGTTTCATAAGCATCAATATCTTGAGTTTGTATAAAGTGGTTTCCACTCCATATTTCAAGAGCTTCTGATAGCCACCTTAGATTCATCAGATTTTCAATGACAAAGGGATTATGCTCAGAGCCAGAATCCTTTTCATAGTAGTTTAATGGCTCTTCCGAAATGTTTTGACGCAAGATAGGATAACCTTCATTTATTTCATGGTCAAAAATCCAAGTATTAACAAAATCCCAGCCTTGACTATTTGCATAAGAAGCCTCGTTTTTCATTTCTGATGTAGTAAATCCTGTAACCTCTACAATGCTTGTGCCAAAGATAACATAAACTCCAGTGGATTGCCCTGTAGCCTCGACATCCCAGTGAGAATCAAAAATAGTAGTCCAAGTATCTGCTCTGCCTACAAGCCCATACACATTTTGTTGAAAAGGTGAATTACTAGCAGCATAAACATTGCGTATTTCAGCTTCAGTTGCATGACCTACTATGCCACCTGCATTCCAATAATTGATGCTACCAGCAGGAAAATTGTTTCTGATTGTGCCATTAAAAAAGCAAAATCTAAGAAATGATTTAAACAATAATCCACCAACCAAGCCACCTATTCCAATACCGTTTTCGACATTGACTGTGGCTAAAGAATAACAATGGTATATGTCAGTTTCTTCTGCTACACCCACCAAACCACCGACTTGCCCATAAGGAGAAAATTCATTATTGACATTTCCTGATACAGAACTCCACCTAATGAAACTATATTGTGCCTTACTGACAAGACCACCTGTACCATGCCGCAAAGTACCAGTTATGTTTACATCTCTTAAGTGAACATTTTTTATTGTGGAACGATTAATCCAGCCAAACATACCAGAAACATCGAAATCTGTTCCATGAACATTGCCATAAAGATTGTAAATATGGTAGCCATCCCCATCATAGACACCATAAAAATATGCCCACACCTTTCCTATTGCACTAAATCCAAGTCCTTGATTCCAGCTTTCCGTTTCAGCAGCATCAATATCTGCAGTCTGTTTGAAAAAAAATCTCTGGTTTTGAGAACCCCATACACTGGGGGTTTCAGAAAGCCATCTGAGATTAGCGAGATTGCTGATAAGGTATGGGTTAAAATGTGTGCCAGCGTCTACATCATCATAGTTTGAGGGGAGCTGGGCGAGGGTCTCGTTTTGTCTGCTCCAGTTGTGCGTTTGGCAAAACAAGGAGTTTGAATATAGCATAAATATTGCTATTACGATTAAAATCAAGTTTATTTTTGTATTTCTATTGGTCATTATATCTCCTTTAAAGAGTCAATCCAAAAAGTCAAAAAAGCATCAAACAGTAGGGAACGGACTTGTCCGTTCCTTACCGTCGATCATCCTGATTGACAATTCCGTAATGAACTGATTCAAGAGTGCAGCCGAAAAGTCGATTTAGTCATTTTTTTCGATTTTTTATTCCGTAGGAATTGTGGTTTGGTAGAAAATGTTTATCGCGGGATAATCCTATCCCGTAGGGATAATGCCTATCATAATACCTTTTCCATTTTCCCTACGGGAAATAATCCCGCCACCTATTTCTTTTCTACCAAACCATAATTCCTACGGAATATTTAAGATAATCGACTTTTCGGACTGCCCTCATTCATCCGTTCCCTTTAAACTGTTTTTTACAAAGCATTATATACCTAAAATATAAGCAATGTATGACTTATTGGACTATCTTCATAATTTGATTAAAGTTCAATCCATAAAGCTGGGCGAACAGCATAAGTTCGATTGGTAGCACCACCCATCATAGAAATTTTTCCTTCCTCGATAACAGCAGCAGCACGAGTAGTAGCTCTACCTGGAGACCTCAGCCACCAACGACTACTTATACCGCCATTCTGATTGAAAGCAATTCGGTTAGGATTATACTGGTCATCTATAAGATATGCTCCTGGAGGTCTATTTTCTAGCTGTCCACTATCTCCAAAATACTGCACAATCTCGCTTATACTCAAAAGGAATATCTTGTCCTGTGTATTTTCCCCACCTGTTGTTTCATACCATTGATTGTCCTCATTTATATTGGTAACTTCAACTATCCTTGACCTATCTTCATCTGAAAAAACATTCGAATTGTAAAATTCACCATTTAAATATTCACGCAAGTTACTATCAGCCCAGCTGATTATACCATAAGGAGAGTTATAATTCATATTAGGGAATACCGTTTCGCAGAATATCAGAGCCTTTCCATCCTGAATATCCAAGACAATCCAATTGTTTTCTCCAAAAGGGATAATTTCACCGATTTGAATTGTAACAGCAACTAGATGGATAGCGTGGTTGACACTAGTCTCTTGAACTGATAAAGCATCATAGACATAATGATAATAGCCTGAATGACTGATTTCCACAGAATATATTCCAAAAGGTATATTTGTGAAAATGACAGAGGAGTTCGTAGCATTCTCTTGATATGTATCTCCACCATGCTCTTGTAAGAAAACAGTAGAACCTATTACAGAACCACCATCTGAAGTCGAAAGATTGAGGGTAACTGTGGCTGTAACTGGTGGCTCTGGATTGACTGTTACTAAACATGTATCCGTAAAATGCCCATCCTCTGTGGTTACAGTGATAATTGATGAACCAGCAGATAAAGCAAAAACTAATCCACTATCTGACACAGAAGCAACAGACTCGTTACTACTACTCCAGCTTACATTTTGGTTTGTAGCATTTGACGGTATTATCGTAGCTATCAGAGTTTCAGATGAATTAACATCTAAATCAAGAGATGATTTATTTAGCGTGACACCTGTTACTGAGATTTGAACCTCACTTATGTTTATTTCACAAGTCGCTGTGAAGTCCCCATCCTCTGTAGTCACTGTGATAATTGCCATTCCTTTGGTAATACCAGTAACCATTCCAAATGCTGATACAGAAGCAACAGACTCGTTACTACTACTCCAGCTTAAATTTTGGTTTGTGGCATTTGAAGGCTCTATGATAGCTATCAGAGTTTCAGATGAGCCTACATATAAATCAAGAGAAGTTTGATTTAAAGTAACCCCTGTAACGCTGACTTCATCTTCACTAACAGTTACTTGGCAAGCAGCTGTGAAACCTCCATCCTCTGTAGTCACCGTGATTATTGTAGTTCCCTCAGCTAAAGCAATGATAATGCCTTCTTCATTGACAGTAGCTACTGTGGTATCGCTACTACTCCAAGTAACATTTTGATTTGTAGCATTGGAGGGCGATACAATAGCTGAAAGGGTTTCTGTGTTGCCAATCAGAATACTAGTGCTTGATTTGTTTAAATCTACCCCTGTTACTGAGACGTTTGTGGGGTTTACTGTTACTTGACAGGTGTCAACAAACCCACCATCTGTAGTGCTTACAATGATAGTAGCTGTTCCTATAGCTATAGCCGTGATAATGCCATCTGATGAAACTGTAGCTATGCTTTCATTGTTACTAACCCACGATATTCCCTTGTTTGTGGCATCTTCAGGAGTAATACTTGCAGTGAGAGTGTGAGAAGTGCCTTCAGTGAGGTTTATAACATTGGTATTTAGGGTTATTCCTGTGACGGGGTTTATTTTTGTGGTATTGTTTTCACAGCTTGTGATTATCATGGTCATGATGACGCAGATTACAAGCATAATTATCGTTATTTGCAGATTCTTTACTGCATATTTTAATTTATTTATCATTTATTGATTACCTCTTTTTTTACATAAAAACATAAGAATGTAGGGAAATCATTTATGACCCCTCTCCGAAAAGTAAAATTATTCAATTTATACCTCACATAAGCCTTTAGGTATGTGAAGCTCTGTAGAAAACGAAGCATACACCAAATCTGCATCCTGTAGGGATGCAACCAATCAATTGGCATTCGTAGGGAACGCATGTATGCGTTCCGCCTCAATGTAGAATTTAATTAATTGTAAACATACTATGCATAAGCCGAAGGTATGTGAAGCTCTGTAGAAAACGAAGCATACACCAAATCCGCATCCTGTAGGGATGCAACCAAGATATTAGCACATTTAGTTGCATCCCTACGGGATGCGGCATGGTGCATATATCCGTTTCTACAGAGCTTTAATCTCTACGAGATGACTTTTTGGAGAGGACTCATTTATCCGTTTTGTTTTGTCAATCGGAACTATTGACTCTACGATTTTGGAACAGATAAATCAATTCCCTACATATCAAAGTTTCCACTAAAAAAAGTCTGTATAGTGGTGCATATTTCAGCACCACCATACAAACCCATTAGTTTACTTTATTAGCCACCAATTGTTGCTCTTCTAATAGCTGGAGTAAAATCCGCACTTTCAAAATAGACAGTAGGCTCGGTTTCGTTTATAGTAAAACTAAAAACGCCTTCATCTCCGTTAAAGAACTGAAATTCGCTTTGAGTTCCTTTAGCTACATAAGCCTGGATATTGAAATCTATTACTTGTGCAACACTAGTGTCGACTTCAAAGGTATATTCAACAAATTTTGGTATGTCGTTTATTTTCTTTTCGATGCAAACCCATTCCATTAACATTTCTTCACCGTTCCACAGGGTTACATCAGGCATTCCACGATTGGTATCATTTACGAGCTTGATAGTGATAGTCGCTGTATCGCCTACATACACTATATTTGAGGGAAAGAAAGCTATTTCTCCCCATCCCACATAAGGCAAGTTTGCTCCACCACCACCATTTCCGCCACCATGACAGTTTCCATGAGGACAATCTCCATCTTCGTATCCATGCGGACATATTCCGTGATTGTGTTGATAAGGACAGTTTTCGTCATCGCATTCATGAAAAGGGCAGATTCCATTTCCATTACCGCCGCCACCATGACCGCCGCCGTTTCCAGAACCTTTACAGTTTGGTTTTGGGCACTCACCTGATTCATAACCATGAGGGCAGATTCCGTTGTTGTTGCCATGTCCGTTTCCATTTCCATTGCCGTTTCCAAGGGCAATCATTGTGTCAAAGTCGTTATTAGGCTCTGTTATTGAGTTTGAACAACCCACCAGCACTAACATTAGCGTAGCTAAAACTACGATTAAAATCAAGTTTATTTTTGTATTTCTACTAGTCATTATATATCTCCTTTAAGACTTTTAATCTTTGCTAGAACTGGAAAGTTCGAGTTACATTAAGTCTTTATGATTTTTTACTTGTTGACATGATTTCTTTTTTATTTGTCAACAGTTGTATCCCAAAAAGTCGCGCACCTTTACAACCTATATATACGGAAGTAAATCGGATTATGGACTTATCTCGATATATTCACTGTGCCTTTTAAGCTTTTGCTACCTTTATGTCAATCAGGACGATTGACTCTACGATTATGATAAAACATTTTTTCATTAGTTTACACATAAATCAAATTTTAATTTTTTCAGTATAAATGCAAAAGCCAAAGTGCGAATATAGATATATCGTTTGGTATAGATTGATTGTCGTTTAAATAATCCAGATATTCCTTTTCAGAAATATTTGGATAAAAAATTGATATGCGATAAAAACTTTCTGAGTTAAATCTTGGATCATTGGTGTTGGGATTATTTGTAACTATTGCGTAATCATTGGGAATCTCTTCAAATGGGTCTGGACAATTGCAAGTACCATCTTCAGACTGGTTATCTTCACATCGACAGATTTCTTCACCTGTGCATTTACAACCAGTTTGCTCAACGACTATCTGATTGCCGTGACAGTCAAAAACTATTTCGACTGCTTGGGTAGATTCAGTATCTTTACAGCAAGATTCACCGCTTTCGCATAGTGTGATGGCATAAACCTTAAAATTCGGAATGATTATGATACAAAACACTGTTATCAGTAAAACAAGAAACCTAAAGCTCTCTTTTGTTCTCAAAATCAGCCTCCCTTGCAGAATTTTGCTGCCACAACAACGAAGCATTTCGCCTCCAAATTACATAAAATCTTCAACATTGAACCATTTTATTTTTTAGTCCGTTTTTTGCAAGTAAAAAATTCAAAATACTATAAGGCTTATGTAAGGTATATTTTATATAATTTGACTTTTCGGAGAAGACTCAACTATAAAATAGCAAAAAAAACCTATTCTACATCACTTATCACCACAAATCAAACTGTATAGCCCCTGAGCCAGCTCTCCTAAAATTACCTAGATCTCGAGCATTGACTCTAGATGTTTTGCTATCTAAATCTCTTGCCATCAACAAAACATAAGGGTCTAAAATCACCCTATCAGGCTGTTTAGCACTGATAATCTCGACTGTGTTTTCTTTATTGTTTATCCATACTTTTTCAAGGTGAAAGATGTTATTCATATCATTTTCTATATCTTCAATCAATCCTATTTCCAGCCATCCTGACCACTCCAAAGTTTCAGGAATGCCTTCATTATCGAATATTGTTTTTTCTGTGCTGAAGTCAATGATAGTTTTATATGTGCCTTCATCTTGTTCTGTCGAGGACACTTCTAATATATTTAAATCGTGTAAAACGACCTGATTGAACATCTCATCGACTATAGTTTTTAAGGAATCTGGCACATAAAAATCAAGAACATTCATAAAGTCCCAAGAATTTGGATACGGGTTTGAAGCATACTGATATGATTCAAGAAACTCTCTCAGAGCTTGGTTCAATACATCCTCTCCTATCAATCTGCTCATAGCGTTCATTATCAACATTCCTTTACTATATACTAAATACTGTTGATTTTCCGCTTGTGACAAAGGTAATTCAAATTTTTGTTCATAAGAGCGGCCATTTAGATAACTTCTCAAGGTGTAGTTTAGCTGTCTGCGATATAGGAAATCGTTTCCCTTCGTTTCATTATCCATTGTCCATTGTCCATTGTCCATTTTAATATTGTATCGGTTTTTTACAACCATCAATGAGGCATATTCTGTAAAGGATTCGCTTAGCATCACTGTTCCCCGAACTCTACTACCTATCACCTGATGTGCCCACCACTGATGTGCTATTTCATGAGCTGTGATATAAAATGGATAATCAATTGTATTTTCTCGAACATCAGCAATAAATCCTATATTTTCAGAAAAAGGTATCAAGGTCAGAAATGCTTGAGCAAATCTTGCATATCGTGGAAATTCGGCTATTCTGAGAACATTATATGGATATGGACTATAGGCGGGTGTGAAATATTCAAGAGATTCTTTCATACCTTGCATCATAGAATCGAGATTAAAATCATGTCCCGGATGGTAATATATTTCAAGGTCTATGTCGTTCCATTTATCTCTTTTGACTTCATATCTTGCTGACATGAAAGTGAAAAACCTGATCATATTTTGGTCGATACGATAGGTGTAATAGTTTCTGCTTTGTCCCCCTTTATAAGGGGGGACTAAGGGGGGATTATATTCTTCTGTCCAGCTTGCCACCAATTCCCCAGGCGCCAGTGCAATCTGATCACCAGATGTAGATACAGTAACTTCAAAAGAAGTCCAATCGCTATCAGATATTATATAATTTCTGCTCAAACCATAAGGGTCATCCGTATCTGGCCATCTATCTTCTCTATCTGGCAGTCCAAGTTTTTTTCGTCTGCGTTCAGTTCTGAGCTCTCTTTCTGTTTGGTATCCAAAACTTGGGAACAAACCGCTATTGATAAATGTCCCATTTCGTCTGATATCGTTGGCTAAAATCCCTCTTTTTTTTATATGATAATCAAAGCTGAAGCTAAGTGAATCACCCGGTTCAAGACTATTTTCCAAAACGAATAAAGTCAGATCATGATCTTTAAAATTTATTATTTCCTTTATATCTACATCAAAATCCATTTTAGTAACATTTCTATGAAATCTATGAACAAAAACTGTGTCAATAGCTGTTTCCCCAGAATTTTTAAGTAAATAAATACCATCTGCAATCATTTCGCTTTTCTCTGGATAAATGTCCACATTCATTTTAACATCATGTATTTTAGGTTGATTTTGCCTTTCGAAATGTTTAAAAGATTTCTCATATTCAATTTGTATTTTCTCTTGATATGCTACTGTATGATAATCATTCAAAACATTTGTATTGTAAAAAATAAAACCTGCAACCAAAAGAGTTGAACAAACTAAAACTCCATTGATCAGCAATCCTTTTCTGGTCTTTAGTGTTATTAACATATTTTTGCAGTATTTTTGCTCAAGCCCTCTCTTCCAGCACATCACAGAGATACTTGCCAGCACTGATGCGAGTAAAAAACCGAAAAGATACATCCATGCAACGAAGGTTTCTTTACCCCCAAAACCGCTCATATCCGAATAGAGCATATCGTTAAGATTGAAAACCAGAAATAATGGGTGTTGAATCCTAAATAATGACAACAAATCTGTTCCCAAAAATGCCAAGATAGAAAGAAAATGAGCTAAATATTTATTGTTGGCGAAATTGTGAATAACAAAAATAAGCATTAACCAGATAAGCATAAAAGGATAAAAATCGAAAAACATGTTAATAAAATAAACATCAAACTCATATATATAATATCCCTTTATTGTCTGATAAATCACACCTACTACTACCATCAACAAATAATAAATCCCTATAAAGACAGCCATTGATACATATTTTGAGAAAAAGCTGACAAAATTGCTCAATGGTAAAGAATCTTCTATCAGACTGATTTTATTATCTCTGGAACCCCATATAAGCTCCCCAGTGAAAAATGTAAGGATAACCATCCATAATACATTAAAATTTGCATGAATCGAATAAATTATATCTATCGTGACTGGTAAAACTCTCGTTCCATAATATGAATCATGATTATGAGCACCTGAAATCATCAGAGCTACTCCGATTCCTGAAATCCAGTAAAATGAAGGTGAGCGGAGTATTTTGGTGAAATAAAACTTGAATAGGGTGAAAAAACTCGTAGTGGCGTATTGTATACGCCATTTTGTATTGGGCGTACGCAATACGCCCCTACAATCTATCACCTCTTTATCTTCAGAACGTGTGCAATATGCCTCTACAGAAGCGTCAATTTTCTTCATTTTTTGTTTAAAAACATTTTCAAACTTAAACATTTTCCAGGCAATGAAAAATATTATCAAGCTGACACTGACCCATAAAATCCTATTATAAAGCATAAAATAAGGCAATCCGATAGTTTGTGTGTTCATTTCTACTGCTGACCATCCTCTAGTGGCTAGGTTAAAAGCTCGTGAGCCAAAAGGGTCTATCAAAGTGGACAAGACTTGATTTTCGATTTTTGAACCATAATGATTGGCAAAGGTTTGCATCGTATAAATCACAAAACCCATTCCAAAAACGCTTGCGGATTTTTTGGTAGCTATCACAATAGCAATGAATAACACGCTGATAAACAGATAATTTGGTATCACCATAGTAAATATCGGCTCAATATACCAATATAAATTGAACCCACCTATCATTTCTTTGTCGATACCGGGCAAATATACTGATAAACCAAAAGTTATCATTGAAACCACAATCATCATCATCATGATGATGAAATTGCCTAAAAATCGACCCAAAATATATTGTGTTTTTGTGATTGGTTTACACAGGAGTAGATAAGAAAATTTATTTTCAAAATCTTTACTAAACATCTGATGAATAAAGGCTGCCATCATAAATATGCTTAGTTTTAAAATCAAATCTATATGATTAAATATCGAATACGGTGAATTGATAAATAACTTATCACCCATTGCTGTGCTGACGCCCCATAAAGCTCCACCACGAGCCAATTGGTCTAACACAGTAAGACCTATCAATAAAAAAGCAAATACATAAGTCGATATATATCGCAAACGATATTTTATCTCAAAAATACAAAATTCAAACATCATTAACCTCGTTTTATTTATTTCATAAAATTCATATCTTACACATGCATTCATGAATCCTATCTGAAAAGTTAATTTTCTAATTTTACCTTACATAAGCCTCTTAGGTATGTGAAGCTCTGTAGAAAATGAAAACAACCCCAAACCGCATCCCGTAGGGATGAAACCAATCAATTGGCATTCGTAGGGAACGCATGTATGCGTTCCGCCTCAATGTAGAATTTAATTAATTGTAATCATACCTTACACACACCGAAGGTGTGTGGCTCTTTATAGTTCTTTCAAACATCCCCTACATAATAAAAATACGCATCATTTAAATCTGCTTCTACTTGGGTAAAACCATTTGATTGTGGACGGAGGCTATCACCGCCGCTACTGGAATCTGTTGTAGCACTATCATCATCAAACACATGCACCTTTGTTTTACCCATATACATTCTCGATGACAATACTCGATAATTATTTTTTACTGCATCTATCTCATTTTTTTCTATCACTTTATACCAAACTTTATCTTTCAATTGTTCCAAAACTTTTTCAGGATGATTTTCTATCAAAACCTCTCCGTGATTCATGATAGCCATACTATTGCATAAATCACTAACATCATCTACTATATGCGTAGAAAGTATCACGATGATATTTTCACCGAGTTCTGACAAGATATTGTGAAAACGAAACCTTTCTTCAGGGTCTAAACCTGCTGTAGGCTCATCGACTATCAATAATTTAGGATTATTCAGTAAAGCCTGAGCTATGCCGAACCTTTGTTTCATCCCACCTGAAAAGCCTCCTAGATATTTATTCTTATGATTTGATAAATTTGTCCTTTCTAATAAAGACAAAACCGCATTTTTTCTGGTTTTAGCATCATTCATTCCTTTCAAAACAGCGAGATGATTCAAAAGTTCATAAGCTGTTGATTTGGGATATAAATCAAATTCTTGTGGTAAAAATCCTAATATTTTACGGACTTCGTGTTTTTCTTGTAAAACATTTAGGTCATCCAAAAAAATACTACCAGAATCTCCATCTTGTAGTGTAGCTATGGTTCTCATCAATGTTGACTTTCCAGCTCCGTTTGGACCTAATAATCCAAACATTCCTGTTTGAATAGTCAGGTTTACATTTTTACATGCTTGAACCCCATTTGAATAGGTCTTGTTAAAATCTTTGATTGTTAATGTACTCATTTTTTCTCCTTTTAACTTTTAACACAGAGTTTTTTAAGAGAAGACACAGAGGGCACAGAGCGATTAATAATACTTAATAACAAATATCTCTGTGTCTTCTCCGTCTTCTCTATGTTAAAAAATCTCCGTGTCCTCCGTGGTCTTATAAAATTTTTTTATAACTGAGAAATAGTTCTCTGTGTTCTCTGTGTCTTCTCCGTCTTCTCTGTGTTAAAAAAACTCAGTGTCCTCCTCGCCCTTCGCGTCCTCTGTGGTTTCACAATCCCTCACTGATCAATCTTGCATCCCCTGACAGATTTTGCCTGATTCTCGGATTGCCTCTATACTGCAATCTACCACCCCCAGACATTTGAATATCCAGCAATTCATTGACATATACCGAACCACTCACACCTCCACTCAAGGTGATACTTGCGTTTTCTACCAAAAAATCTCCAGCATTTAAACGACCTCCAGAAACTTTATTTATCCTCGCATTTACAGCTGTTCCAGACAAATTGACCGTTCCGCCACCAGACTGGTTCAAGTCCAAATCTTCTGAAATATGAGCTGTGATTCTGCCACCACCAGAGGTAGAAATATTTGCTCTTTTTACGATGAAGTTTTCAGCGTTGATAGTGCCACCACCGCTGGTTTGTATACTTGCATTTTCAGCAGTTCCTGATAAATTAACACTTCCTCCGCCACTTCGTTTCAAATCTAATTCTTCAGAGATATATGCTGTGATAGTTCCGCCACCAGAGGTCGTAATATTAGCCTTTTTTATGATGAAATTTTCAGCAATTATCCTACCACCTCCGCTTTTTTGCATTCGTACCAAATCAGCCGTGCCGGACAAATTAATTGTTCCACCGCCGCTTGAGGTCACATTTAGTTCATCGATAGTTATCTCGCTGATGTCTATAGTGCCACCACCGGAATGTTTTAGTTCTAGTTTTTGGAAAACAGCACCTGATTCAAAAACTATTCTTCCACCATTGTTTTTATCGATAGATTCTAAGTTCGGTGCGTTCACATAAAGCAATAATTTGTTTTCATTTCTGCCTTCTGAACGAAAAAATTGAACCCCAAAGATAGAAAAGACAGATCTGCTTTTAACGCCATTCCGTATCGTTAAAGTCTTGTCACGATACTCATGATGAAGTTTCTCAAAATCCTTTTCATCCTTTGCTTTCAGTATCAAAGATACCTCGTCGGACTGCGTAAAATACAAGTCAATTTCACCTATCAGTATCAAATTTTGAAATTCCTCAATAGGTAATTCTTTTTCTACAGTAAAATCTGCATACAATATGCTACAAAAGCTAAATATGCAAATCACTAATAAAATCAACAATGTGTTCATCATTGTTATTTCTCCTTTATATTTTTTTGTTTACTTTTCTGATTTAATTCCTACGGGATATGGTGGACATTATCCATTTTCCATTATCCATTCCCCATTTTCCATTTTCCATTATCCATTTTCCATTCTCCATTCTCCATTCCCCATTATCCATTATCCATTATCCATTATCCATTATCCATTTTCCATTATCCATTATCCATTATCCATTTTCTAATACATCCAATCATCACAAACAAAAGCCCAATCCCAAATATAGATGATAGCACAACAAGATTCCCCTCTCCAAACCCTTCACCCAAATAGATACCATCAGATGCAGAATATGTCCCTATAGGCAATAGCCACAAGTAAAGCCCAGTTAAAACGATAGAAAATCCTGTCTTCAGCAATCTAATATAGGGTAAATATCTGATGATCAAAAACATTCCCCATGGATAAAGTAGAGTTAAGGTCATAAAAACCAAATCAGGTTTGAGATCAGAATTGTGATTCGGATAAACAGCAAGGATAACTATTAAATAAAGTAAAATTGTGTTCACTGTCATATATATCAAACCTTTATGTTTTGATAACTTGCCTTTTACCAATAAATTTCGAAGCACATAAGGCAGAAACACCACCGACATTCCAAACAAAGTGCCGATAGTAGACACCCATACATCAGTATCACCATCTATTAAGCCAACAACCAAAATCAAGAAAAGTAAGCTACCTGTAAAACTGATAATAGTCCATAAAAACTTTTTTTCTGGTAGTATTAGCGGCACCACAGTTACTGAAGCTGCCAAGAAATGGGCTGCAAGAACCGTATAAAAATAATCTAAAGTTTTATCGGCAGCCAGGTTTACTATAAAGGAAACGATAATAGGTATCATATAAAGAACAGCAAGCCAAATACCTATATAAAACGATTTTCTCTTTGTTTTGCCATATTGTGAACCCATAAACTTTAATGGAACATCAAAATAAAAACCCACAAAATATGCGATTCCTATTATCAGTGCAGAAAGTATAATGTTGCTCATAGTGATGTTTTTTGACACAAAGAGACCAATAAAAACACCTGTTACAATCGGTATGGTAATCAATGTCGTGCAGCCGATACCAAGAAATTTCGACACCTTGTTTACCTTTTGAATGCAGTGGTCAAGGATGGTTGTCTTTTCTGCTTCCAGAGTTTCGTCCAAGCCATCATTTTTCATTTTAGCCATCACCTCTCGGCAGGAAATACATTCAATTAAATGTTTTTCTACAATATCTTTACTTTCTTCACTGCATACATTTTCTTGATAAAGCGGCAGTAAATCTTTTACAATTTCGCATGAAATACTCATTTTTCCTCCAATGTTTCTTTGATCTTTAACCTTGCTCGATGGTAAGTTACACATGCCCAGTTGGCTGTCTTTCCAAAAAGTTTTCCGATATTTTCAAAAGACAAATCACCAAATACACGCAAGTGAAATACCTCTTTATATGGCTCATTTAGTGAATGTAATGCACTATGGATTTGAAAGATTTTTTCCTCATTTTCAGATTCCAGCTCCATCTCTATAGAAGTAAAATGAACCGAACTTTCCAGTTCGGGAACTATTTTATCTGCCTTCTTTTGCTCTCGCTGTTCGTCTATAAACAAGTTTTTTGCAATCGAACACAACCAAGTTATCTCTGATGATTCGCCACGAAAAGTCTTATATGAGGTCAGAGCCTTTACAAATGTCTGCTGAGTAATCTCTTCGGCTGTGTCTCTATTCCTCCCTAGCGTCATCACATAAGAATATACTTGAGTATAATACTTTCGATATAATAACTCAAATCCTGATTCCAAATATTCACATCCTTTTTGGTCTTTCTATTAGTTAGACGAAAATTTTTGTAAAATATTACAAAAAAAATATTTTTTTTTCTAATCTTTTAATCCTCACTGAAAAGTTAAATTTAATTAATTATTTATATTCTTTGCACACGCCGAAGGTGTGTGGCTTTTAATAGAAACGGATATAACTCACCACCATCTCCCCCTCCCCCACCTCACACACCGCTCGCGGTGTGTGAGGCAGGGGAGGATGTGGGGTGTCATCTTTTCTCTTGAGATAATTCAGCGAACAAGCTCTTGAACCGATATCTTCGATATATGTAAGGTATATTATTTTTATCTGTTTTCGTGTTATCGCCCATTAACCATCTTCACCATTAAGCATGAAAATAGATTGTCATTACACTAAAAGAGGGAGCCATAAAAGACTCCCTCTAGTTTTTTAGCTTATGCAATAAGCCACTACAGTATTTCATAGAATATACTGAAATCTTTATTCATAATCTATTTCATCAACACCATTCTTCTGGTTTCGGATACTCCATCTGCATTCAATCGATAGAAATATATTCCAGAACTCACATTTCTTCCAATGTCATCATTTCCATTCCATATCACTGAATGATGTCCAGAAATTAATACATCATTGACTAAAGAACGAACTTTTTGGCCCCTGATATTAAAAATATCTATAGACACATGACCTTCTGAACGAAGATTAAAATCTATAGTTGTATCTGGATTGAAAGGATTTGGGAAATTACCTAACAATTCGGTTCGGACTGGTTCAGATACACCATCACCTATGTTGGCATATCTGTCAATGGTAATGGCATCTAATTTCAAAGAGCTTTGACCTGATACATCATGATGTCTAAAGGCAAGCATGATTGTCTGACCTGCAAATTCTTTTAAATCTAATGTTCTTTTTTGCCATTCGTCAGTTGTCAATGTTTCTGAACGCAATACTTTCTCAAACCCTTCAACTGTAGGTGTCGTAGTAGAAAGAAGTATTGAATAATTCTCTGAAAATCGCTCTGGATGAGAGGCACCTATATAGTAAGTCATCCAAAATTCGTCTACATCTTCAGGAATCAACATTCTTGGGGTTATAAGCCAATTGTCCGGATTTATACTGCTATTACCCTGCATAGACAAACTCACAACACAATGAGATCCTTCATAAGGTAAGTTTGCTCCACCCGATGCTGCTCGCCAACTCTGATTATCTGGTGATAAGGTAAAGTCTATCCAGCCTGATGGGAGATTGCCTGAATTAAATCCTTGAAAATATGGAAAGTCACTGATTAGAGGCCTTGCGATTACATTTATGGTTGTTGATATCTGCTCAGATTCGCCTCTTTCCTGATAAACTGCTGATACTGAATATGTTTGGCTACCTACTGGTGCTTCTTCTTCAGTAAATGACCTTTGGTTAGCAGGAACTGAACCAAGTAGGGTAGCTCCACGATATACATTATAAGTCATCAAACTTCTTGGAGTTATATCTTTAATTGATGTGTACAAAAAAGCATTTTCTATTAAATTATAGTCTGCACAATTGTTGCTCATCATTATTTGTCTCTTAGAGAAATCAATAGTTGGTTCTGTTTGAGGTTCATTACCCAAAGCTATCATTTGACCCGCGTCATCTATTGCCCAACCTACTACTATAGCATTACCTGTTATTTCTGGCCATGTTAGAGTCGGATTGACCCAATTTCCACTTGGGTTAAGGAATAAATTGCCCCATTCAGGTGTGCCTGCATCGCTTCCAAAGAACACTGACCCAAAACCATCACCACCACGACCTTCTGCTATAAATGCAATACGAAGTTCTTGATCCACTGGAATCTCTATTGGCTCATAAAATCCCATATCTATTATTGTTTGTGAGTGAGTTGAATTGGTGCGACCCCAATACTGCTCATATATCATCTCTCCCGGATCTGCTACACTAGTTCCACCTACATACACACGAATAGTTATTCGAATTCCAGAAGCTGATGCTACAGCATTGCCGCCCCAAAAACTTGCACCTACAAGTTTTTTACCTGCTACACCCATTTGGGATAGATGCTCTGGAGAAAACCTATGTGCTGATCCTTGAACTCCTGGTACTGCTTGGCTCATAGTATATCCATCTCCGGCTGGAAGAGGATGACCGAACTCAACTGCTCCTGTAGGTATTGGCACATTATACTCTGGATGATTCCAGCTTATTGTTACATTTTGATCAAACTGACTAGAGGCAACTTGTCTAGGAGGAAATGGAGTCGGAACGATTCCTTGGGGTGTTCCAATAACTGTGTTGGAAGGAACTGATACTGTCGAAGGTATAACATAAACCGCTCTGACATAAAATTCATATGGAACACCATTGACAAGTGGGTGTTCTAAGTATGTATGAACATTGCCTAATACTATATCTATCTCGACTCCGTCTCGATATACCCTATAATGTGTAGGTATACGCGCTGGATATTCTGGATCTACTTCGGGAGCTTGCCAGTTAAGTTCCACACTACCGTTTCCGTTAGTCACACTTAGATTCCGAGGAGGATTACTTGGTTCTAAACCAGTGATTACATCAATTATTACTCTAGATGCTTGTGATTCCCCTTGATTGTATTCTGCGGTTACATAGTAAAAATTTCTACCCTGTGGAGCAATTTCTTCAAATGTTAAACTACTAATAGGGCTTGGGGTAAGAAGTTCATCACCACGACTGACATTGTATCCAAGAAAAACTAAACCTTCGCCTAAGCTACTCTCTACTACACCACGAATTGTCCAGTTGTAGGTTAGCTGCGGATTCAAGGCCACCAAGGTTGTCCAATAGTCGCCATCTTCTTCCTCTTCATCCCAAAAAATATAGGTCACATTACCATATTCATTATCGTATGTTGTCCTATCACATCCAAGTGTAAAGCCAGCTGTATAAACATAATGAACACCTATCCATATTTCCTCATTGTCCGGGATGTTGATGGGATTTGTTAATATGACTTCTATCCATGACTGAGATAAGTTTGCTGTTACTGGTTGAGAATGAACCAGTGTTCCCGGACTGTTGGTATCTTCATCTCCTGTCCAGTTTCCACCGATGTAGACCTTTATTTCTGTTGAAACTATATTCTGGGGTTCCCTAGGCCAAAACTGAACTCTTGTCAATATTGAGTTATTAAGACCTTGTGCTTGGATTTCTTCTACAGAATATCGATGGGCAACTATATGCTGTCCTGCCCCTCCAATTCCGATTCCACTATCTGCTCCCAAAGGGTTCGCATAAGTAATTAACACTGTCGTCTCAGGTTCATCCCATTCGACTCTTACTGTTCGGTCGATTTGAGCACCAAACTGAGTCGCGGTCAGATTCTTCGGTGCTAATCCTATATGACCTGATGGTTCGGGAGGAACCATTGTTACCAACACATCATCTATCGCTAGTGCAAATTGGTCTGTGCTATTGTGATGACGAAAAGCTAGGTAAATTGTATTACCTGCATAGTTACTCAAATCTACATTTCGAATGCTTGGTTGAACTAATGTGGCATTCAATGTTTGATTGTAAAGCGAAGTAAAACTCGATGGTTGAGTATTGGTCGTTGATATCAGAACAGAATACTGCTCAATAGGATGACTCGTGATGAGTGACCATACATAAAATGACAAATTGACCTCTGTTGCACCATTGGGGATATTTAGAGCAGGTGTTATTAGCCAATTATCTGGAGTCAAGACTAACTGTGTTCCACCATTCTCAGATGGATTGATATAAGTCTGTGAAAACGCAGAGTTTAACCCTGTATTAGCTACAATTGCTGGTGTTCCTTGAACATCAGCTAATTCTTTTAACGCTTGATTCCACTGCCGCCATTGCCAACCATCTCCGTCGGCATCAATTAAAGTCCACCCAGCTGGTGGGAATGTTCCCTCAAAACCTTCCGATAATACTACGACTGGTTCTAAGGACCTTGAATATTCAGAATGCATTAAAGCATTCCTACTGTTTTGTGCTGATAATACTACTACCAACATACTCATTAAAATGAAAACAAAAAGTATTTTCTTCATACTTTACTCCTTTATTTGTTTTTTAGATTTTCTTAAATCAGCTCTTTTATAACCAAAAGGGTTATTTATTTCATAAACCTATTTTTGTCAAGAACTTTTTGAAAAAACATACATCTCAAACTTCTCAAGCTTTCACATTACACACGACATTCCGAAACCTCGCTGGAGACGCTCCATGAGATAGATGCATTACCTGACCAGGCTCGCCTTTTCCACAATGGAAAGTCCCATACATTTCCCATTCTTCGATTCCACAGATTTTATCACAAGAAGCCCAAAACTCTGGCGTGATCCCAAAATAGGTCGGTTCTTTAACTATTCCCACTATTTTACCTTCGACAATTTTATAGCCGATCTCCGTTGTGAACTGAAAATTGTTTCTATTGTCATCTATTGACCATGTCTTTGTAAAATCGATAAAATAGCCTTTTTCGGTTTCTTTTATCAGTTCCTGCAATGAACCCTTGCCAGGTTCTAAACATAAATTCGTCATTCGAACTAATGGAAAATCATTCGCATAAGATGCCTTCATATTCGAACTTGGTTCTAATTCAAGCAATGGTGCTATTTCTCTCGCTGTTTGCATATCGTTCAAGATTCCGTTTTTGATGATGTCTACCCGTCTACCCGGAACACCTTCATCATCTACTAGGTGATAACCAAGTCCATTTTCTAATGTGCTGTCGCTGTATATTGTCACTATTTCTGAACCGTATCGGAATTTTTTCAACATCGGTTGTTTAACGAAGGTTTTACCTGCATAAGAGATTTCCATCCCAAACATCCGATCAGCTTCAGTTGCATGTCCCACGGATTCATGGATTTGCAATGCCAGATGTCCACCTCCGATGATTATATCTGCTCTTTCCTCTTCTATACTGGGAGCAGATAAAAGGTCGATGGCTTCTTTGATCACTCTTTCGCTGTTTTCTTCAAACTTGAAATCTCTTACCTTTTCAAATCCTCCTCTGCGAGCATTCATATCGCCAGGCCATGTTCGTGAATAATTTTTTAATCCATCTGAAGCGAGAACATACATTTTTGGCATGACATCATAAATCGTGCTATCGGTGAAAGTCCCTTCTGTATTGGCATAAATTTTATATTGTTTGAAAAAATCACAGTTTATGTATGAATAAACTATTTTATCATTGTGAGTTAATAGTTTTGCAAGATTTTCAAAATAATGTATTTTCTCTTCTTCAGACATCAAGAAAGGATTTTCTACTGGGTTGAAATGATAACTTCCTGTTGTTGGTTTTATCGGCATGTAGATCACCTTTTGATGTCTAAAAAGACTTCCCTGTAAGGCATTCGATATTGCCATTTTGATCATTTTGTCTATCTCGGTCTCGTTTATCAAGGTTGTGCCTGCAAAACCCCAACAACCATTCATTAATACTCTGATGCCTATACCTTCGTCATTTTTTTCTGTAGACAAATATTTTAGATGCCCTTTTTCAAAAAAAATTGACTGATAATCTGAACTTGTATATCTTACATCTGCAAAGGTTATGCCCGGTTCATTTAACTTTTCGATGATTTTTTGGATTATTTCTTTCATGGTTGCTCTCCTTTACACCGTTTTTGTTGATGAGCTGATATTAAACTCTTTCACTTTTATATGAGGCATAGAATATGCAGATATCGAAAATGAACCATAATTATCTGACATAGGATACACTGTTGACTTATCCTCAATGTCTGTTATATTGTTCAATATATCAGTGATTTTTTCTGTAAATCGCAGATTATTTACCACTTTTGTGATTTGTCCATCTTCTATTAAAAAAGTGCCATCACGGGTCAAGCCAGTCAATGATGTCTCTCTCTCATTGATAAAATTCATGTAATGAAAGCTCGAGATATAAAGTCCCTTTTTTACGCTCTTTATCATCGCTGCGAGTTTAGCTTCTCCAGTTTGCATTACTAAACAATTTCCCTGATTACCATTTATCTCGTATCCCAGCTTTTTTCCATAATAAAAATTTACCAAAAAATTCTGGAATACCCCTTTCTCAAAAATAGGTAATTCGCCTATCAAATGACCTTCTGAACCATATTCAGTCTTCACTACATTCCGATGTTGAGGTGAATCATATAAACTAAAGCTTTCTGGAAAAACCTTTAAGCCTTCCTTGCCTATCAAATCTGTTTCTTCCCTGTCAACACTCGATACTTTGAGATTTGACCAAACATAATATTGCATCAATTCACCTATACAGCGAGGCGCTAGTATCACTTCATAATCACCAGAGTCTACATCGATTACTTCATTTTGTGCCAACTTGCATTTTTGCGCAAAATCACTTACTTTATTCTTAAAGGTTTGCACTATTTCGTTGCAATTTATGTCGGAAAAACTTGTATCAAGCTCTACAGTATCACCACCAAAACTTTCCAACACAGTTACTTCAGTTTTATTCGATACTGCCTTTATCTCAAAATAATATGGACTCATTTCCCATTTTTTATCCAATCCATTACTATTCATTAGATAATTTATTTCATTATTACAGATAAATGTTCCATATAAATCAAAACCAAGTGGTTCGATCTTTGCTTTGAAACTTTTCAATATTTCTATTTTCATATCTAGAGATATTATTTTTATCTGATTCTCTTTAACGACTTCTATACCCTTTGCCAGATTAGTTTCCAGATCTACAAAATCAGGATCAGGGGGAAGTTTGTCTATAACCTTCAATGCTTCCACTATCCTATCACGGATTAGCTCAACACTCGGATTGTTGACTGTAAATGAATAATTCTTTTTGTCTTTGTAAAGTTGAACATCTGCATAAATCGTGTTTTTGCTGATATTATAATTTGTTTGACTTTTGAAAAATCTCAAAAAATCCGTCTGCCATTGACGCAAATGTATTGACATCTTCAATTCAGGGTAACATCCTATGATACTATGAATCGACTTCTTTAACTCTTCTAAGGAGCTTATAGCCATACCACACTCCGTTTTCCAAATTTTTTTTTTTACAAATATTTTATTTTAGCTCTTCTTGTCAACTATTATTTTATTTTCGATTTTGCAGAAATCTTTATTGTGATGTGTAGCTATACAGTTATACTTACTTGTAACTTCAAAAATTGAAGCACAGAGAATACTAAAAAACAAGCTGTGTTAAGATTTCCTAAAAACATACATTTATTTTCGTAGTATGACAGAGTTTTTTCATTATGCGACAGCCTCAAAAACTATAATAGCTTTTATCATTTTTTTAGCAACTCATCTGCATGTTCAAGAGCGGTATCGGTGACATTTCCTGACAGCATTCTTGCTATTTCTTCTCTTCTTTCCTCATGACTAAGCTCATTCATCGTTATTGCACTTTTGTCATTTAAACTGATCTTTGTTATCAGTAAATGATTATCTGCTATAGCGGCAATTTGAGGCAGATGGCTGATACATAATATTTGATGACTATGGCTCAAATCTTTGATAAAAACACCTAATGTATTAGCTGTTTTTCCACCAATACCTGCGTCAATCTCGTCAAAAATAATAGTTCGCTCAGGCAATTTCTTTGCTAAAATAGACTTGATCACCAATAACAACCTTGACAGCTCACCACCAGAAATAGTTGATTTCAGATCTTGTAAAGCCATCCCTTTATTTGCGCTAAATATATATTTAACTCTGTTGAAGCCTGTTGAACAGAAGTCTTCTATCTGCAAAGAGTTTATATCCTTGTCTGACATAGAAATATCTTGTAAAGCGTTTTTATTTAAAGGCGAAGATGTTGTTTGTATACTTCTTTCAACTACGATTTTGAAATCAGCCTCATTAATCGCGAGATTTCTCAACGAATCAATAATTTTTAACTGAAAATCTGTAGCTGCTTCAATTCTTTTATTTTCGAGTTCAAGAGCTATCTCGAAGGTTTTTTGCCTTAATGAATCTATCTCTGCTTTAAATTTTTCTTCAGTTTCAATGTCTTGCTCATAACTGCCGATAAATGATTTCATTTCATTGAGATATTCATTCATCTGGACAATGTCTTTTTTATATTTTGTTTTTAAATCGTATAATGTTTTGAGTCTGCTTTCAACCTCTTCCAGTCTTTTGGGATCTGTAGGTATCTCATCGTCTAAAAATCTTAAACTTGACATTATATCTTCGAGAGCAGTGATACAAACAGATAAATTTTCGACATTGTCCTTTATTAATTTACTATCGTTTACATAATTTACAAATCTGTTTTTATAAAACCCAAATATATCATAAATTGTCTTCTCTGCTTCAAAAAATTCAGCTTTCATCTCATAAAACAGATTCAGAATATCCTTAGCATTGGAAAGTAGGTTGTATTCTTTATCAAGTTCAGCTTCTTCATTTTCTTTTAGATTGGCATTTTCCAATTCATCTATCTGATATTGATAGAGCATGATTTTCTCTTTATTTTTTTGATTATCATCTTGATATTTTTTTAATTTTTTAGTGTAGTCAGTCCAAAGATTGTAATTCTTTTGAAATTCGTCTCTGAGACTCATTAGATTGGCATAATTATCAAGATATAACAACTGTATATCCTCATCAAACAAGGAATGCTGGTCTCTTTGGCTATGAAAATCAAGCAAAATATTGCGAAAATCCTTAACTATTGCATTTGTAGATTTACGACCATTGATAAATATAGATGACCTACCATCAGGTTTGATTTCTCTATAGAAAAAGAGTTCGCTCATAGCGGATTCTTGGCTTGCGACAAGAGACTTGTTATGGTTAGATCCGCTTTCCATTTCATATAAATCACCAGTGATTTGCGATTTATGATTTGATATTTCTATTTCCACTCCATATTTTTCTAACAAATCTTGAAAATTTTTGTTAGCTTTCAAATTTGAGACATCGAATATTGCCTCCAATTCTACACTCGCATGATTGTTATAAAAAACATCATGTTTTATTTGCTCTCCAAGCACTAATTGCAAAGCACCGGCAATAACAGATTTACCTGCTCCCGTTTCACCAGTCAAAACAGTTAGATTTTGACCAAAACTAATATTCATGTCTTTAACTAAGACAAAATTCTTTATTTTTAAATCTTTTAACATATCACATTTTTCCCATCTGTAATTTTTTTCTCAGAATACGATAAAATGTTTTCTGAGTCAGTTTTACAAAATTTAAAGTTTCTTTATATTTTTTTATGATTATTTTATCTTGAAAATCAAGTTCACATCTATTATTACCATCAGTCTGTAGATAGATATGATGATCGTTTGGTATTCTGATTTCGATAGTTTCATCTTCATCAAAGACAAAGGGTCTTATTGATAAAATATGTGGATTCAATGGAGTAACGACTATTGCTTGCATAGCTGGAGATATGATAGGTCCACCTGCTGATAGAGAATATGCTGTAGAACCTGTCGGAGTGCTAATGACTAAACCATCACTCCTAGTCTCATAAACAAATTGCCTATTGGCATAAAGCCTCAAATCTATCAATTTGGAATTGTGCCCTTTGAATAATACTGCATCATTGAGCGCAAGACCATGATATTTTATTGTTGATAAATTAATATTGCTAAAAACCTTGATATCAAGCATCATCCTACTTTCAATACGATATTTTTTTTGTGTCAAGGCAACTATAGACATTTCCAACTCTTTTAAAGAGGTATCCGATAAAAAACCTAATTTACCTAAATTTACTCCTAATACGGGGGCTTTGAAAAAAATAGAATACTCCACTGAGCGTAGCATAGTTCCGTCTCCTCCAAAACATAGTATAAAATCGATTTGCTGTATTGTCTCTTTTGGGGAGTTAGGAGAGGAGTGGCTTAAATTCTTATTCTCTGAAAATGGGAAGTCGAAAAATTCAAGCATATTTTCCCTACTACCTAATTCACAGCTCCATATATCAAGTTTTTCACAAATATTAATAAAATTTTTTAATATTATTTCTTTATCCTTCAAATTCGGTTTAAACAAAAGTCCTAATCTCAACATAGTTTTTTCCTCAAATTTAAATAAGAAATATACCTATCTTCTGGTATATTTTTATCTATATTTTCCTTTATAGCACAATTTTCTTCGTGTATGTGGGTGCAATTCACAAATTCACATAAATCAGAATATTTTGCAAATCCCGGAAAGCAATTTGCAATCATATCTATATCATCTGGCTTCAAACCTATGGTTTTGATACCCGGTGTGTCTACTAAATAGCCTCCGAAACTCCAAGCTATCATTCTTGAACTAGTAGTGGTATGAGTTCCTTTATGATGAAAACTACTCACATTGCCGACTTTCAGCTTCAGATTGGGTTCCAAAGCATTGATTATAGAGCTTTTACCAGTACCTGAATGACCTGTAAATACAGTCACTTTATCCAAAAGTTGTTTTCTTAACTCTTCTATACCTTCTCCATTTTTCACTGATGTAAAAACTACTGGAACGCCCATTTTTCTATAGTATTCGCATTCATTTACATAATCAATATTGTCTAAACTACTTTTACCCTGCGTCAAGTCAACCTTATTTACACATAAAACCATTGGGATATTCATTATTTCTACAGCACATAGATATCTATCTATCAGATTTGCATTAAAATCTGGTTCCATAACAGAAGCTAATATCACAACTTGGTCAATATTTGATGCTAAAAGAACTTCATTTGGATAAATATATCTTGATAACAGATTTTTTCTTTTCCCTATCTCTTCGATCCTCATATTATCAGTTTCTGTAATATCTACATTTACAAAATCACCCACACAGACTGGGTTTCTTGACTGATGAGCGAGGTATTTTAGACGACCACTTAAAATGCAATTGCGAGATTCTTTTTTTTGTTTTTCAATACTTTGTCCCACTTCCCAACATTCACTTTCAACTTTATACACATAATTTGTCATGACTTCCACAACACGACCTTTGATAAGCTTTGCATTTGATTTTAATGTCGTTTCTACTTTTTTGATATTGATTTTTGAAGATTTCGTCCTTGTATTTTTTTGAGACTCAAAATGATATATATCTTCCAAGTCGTTAATCCGGATATTCTTCAATCTCATATCTTGCCCAATAGTTTTGAACTTGTCTTTCTTTTTATACATATTTATACCTTATTAAGTAAAAAAAAAATATTAGTCAAATTAGTCAAGAGAAAAATAAAAATACCTTTGTTTTATAATCCTCAAAGAAATTTTTGTTTGACAAAATTAACAAGTTTATAATTTTGGCATTTTGGTGCTGAAATGGATGGTTAATGCGATGATGATAAGTTTATATATATCCATTTAATAAGCATATAGGTCAATATGAATAAAGAGATAGCAGATAAGACAATAGAAAAATATACTTACAAGATATATGGTTTTTCTCTAACAAAAACTATGAACATAGATATTGCTGAAGAATTGGCTTCAAATATCACTTTTGAGGTTTATAAAGCATTTTTAAAACTGGACATTATTTCCAATTTAGATGGTTTTATTTGGAAAATAGCCAGTAATGTTTATTCGCAATTTGTGTCAAAAGAAGTAAAACATCGCTCTATGAACCCAATTCTGAAAGAAGATAGTGAAAGTGACTTTGATGAGCAGATAGATCGTTTAAGACATGAAATTGCTTTTCTTAGCAAAACACAACGAGAAGTCATTGTTTTGCATTATTTTGATAAGCTGAAAATTTCTGAAATTGCTGAGAGACTCAATTTATCACTAGGAACTGTTAAATGGCATCTACATGAAGCACGAAACAGCCTTAGAGAAAACTATTTAGATGATAGAGAAAGTAATATCAAACCTCAAGAACCTCTTTTTACCGAAATGATTAATCGTGGCTTTATAGGAAGTTGGGGAATTGGAATGAACTATTATTTCCAAAGAAACTTTTCTCAAAACATCGCTTATTCTATCTACAACCAAGCTAAAACATCTGTTGAAATAGCAAAAGAATTAGCAGTTCCGGTAGTCTTTATTGAGGATGAAATTAATCATCTTTGTGAAAATGGATTTATTAATAAAGAACCCGGTAGTAGATTCCGCACAAATTTTTGTATTATTAAACCAGTACGCGAAGATAATGACAGAGTAAAAAAATATGCTAAGCTCATAACTGATATGTATATATCTTTGATAAATCCAGAATCTTTTTCACAGTTTCTGGGTAATACACTTTATTCTCCCAATAATGATATGAACTTCTTTTTGTGGTCAATTTTTACTTTTGCTTGTTCCAGAAAACTCAGATTTATAAACGAAAGAATTATGTGGAGTAAATACTTAGTAAAACGCAAAGATGGCGGCAGAAATATTGCTTATGCCAAAATAGATGATGGAAAAAATACTAATAAAGATAACAAATTTAAGAATATTGATCAGATTAAGTATTACAATCCTGATATTTGCCCGATGTATTACTGGCAGTTCAATTCTCATTTTGATGAAAGAAAAGGCTCTGAATACCTAATTTACAAAACTCTTTATGATTTTTCCAAAGGTTTGATTCCCAGAGAACCTGCTTATGTTGACAACTATAAACTTCTCTTTGATAAAGGGTTAATCGTTTCAAAAGGAAAAACAGAAATTGCCAATACAGTCATCTGTAGTTTATCATTAATTGATCTTGAAGCATTACTACCAGATATTCCAAATTCTTTAAAAATTTTAGGTAAAGAACTTGATGAAGAGATTTTTGAACAAAACAGAGCAAATTACGCTCTACATTTACAAGATTTAGGTAGAGCATTAACTATCAATTCTTTAGCCGACGGTTCTATTAGAGTAGCTGTTTTAGAAAATCTATTGGACTTAGGTATCATCAAACCACTAAAAAAGAATCAGAAACTATCTGTAAACACAATAATGTTTTGTGATTCTTTACCGATTACAAAGATAATATGAACAGAACAGGTCAATTAGCGATAAAACCCATTAAATTTACTTGTCCAGAATACATCGGTATAGACGGCACGAACTTCTTCAATATCGATTATAGTTTAGCAAAATTACTCACCCAGAATATCCTTTATAGTGCTTATCGAGAACCGCTATCAATCTCAGAAATTGCAAAATTATTATCTACGCACAGAACTGTAATTGAAGAAGATATAGATTTTTTAGTAAAAAATGGGTTTATGCTCAATATCAGCGCAGACAATTATCTTACAAACATACTCCTACATGATTTATCTTTCGAAGCCCAAGAAAAATTACACAAAATTTACTCCAAAGTCGCTAAGGATATCTGTGATAAGTATGTTCCTGCACTTTTTGATATAGGGAAAGAATTATTTCGTTCCTTAGATTTAATTATTCCGAACAATGACTTTAATTTTTGGTTGTGGTCTGTGATTGCGTTCGCCTGTAGTCGAAAACACATAATTCCAGACCTATATCAACAGATAGAAAAGTTCTTTGTGTCAAGAAAAGATGGTGGACATAATCTTGTTTATGCAACTGTTCTAAAAAAACATAAATTCAATTTTAATTTTGATTTATATCAAAGTTATGGAGATAGAGATTTTACTATAGGAGCATCTGAAATGTATCCGTTTCGGATATGGCTCTATAACACATATTACAGCAATAGACCTGATGGGAAAATTGCCTCCGCTTTCGCTGGATTTCCAGAGTTATATGATTTTATTAACAATAGATTAGAAAACGACCCCGATAAAGATGAATGTATTGAAAGGTTGCTTTCCAATGGTCTCATTGTGAAGGCTCTGGAGAATAACAAAAATGATTACGATATCAATGCTATAGCTATCAAGATGTCTTTAAATGATTTTTCTGATTTATTGCCCGCGATGCCCAATGAATTTATAGATATAAATCATGAGTTAGATAGACATATTTACGATTTATGCAAAACACAATACCCACCTCAAATGCAAGATTTGTTTCATGTGTTTTGTAAAAATACAATAAATTCATGTGGTGTGAAAACAAGAGTGCTAGAATTGTTACTTCAAAAAGGTGTTTTAAAACCTTTGACTGCGAATCAGAAAAGAACTGTCAATATGCTCATGTTTTTGGATTAATTCTTGATGAAAGAATGAGAAAATTAATTAAAAAAATAAATCTCAATATTTCATTCTAACCTCCTTGAGAAAGGTGGCTTTTTATGTGTGCTATTTATATAAATATAGTATTGATAACTTCTTTATTTTCAACATATTACAAGTGTAGCGTAGGGGAAGGATACAGGCGGGGTAAGAGAGTGGCAGATATAGTATTGAAAAATAAAGAGATATAGAAGTGAGTTTTTTCATATATCTATAAGTTATCCTACTATCTAAGGTTCCCTCTCAGAAAATCAGGTAGTCTCAAATATTCAGTGAGAATTATGGTTTGGTAGAAAATAGATTGGTATCTGTATAATTATCCACTTGGAATATGGAATAGGCATTATCCCTACGGGATATGAACATTCCGGGGTATCCATGTTCTACCAAGCCATAATTCCTACGGAATATTCAAGGTAATCAATTTTTCGGTGAGGGTTCATTAATAATTTCATGGCTTGGAAAAAATATTTTTTACAGAAATACATTGATTTCTCATAAAAGAGTTGACAAAATACAGGAGAGAAATATTTTGGCTGAATGGATGTTTTATTAATTTTTTTTAGGAGTTTGGTATTAGAAAAATGAGTATGGAAACTACATCTATGCGACACAAGAAAAGAGAACTCGGGAAAAATGGAGAAGATTATTGTGTACAACAGCTCGAAAGGGAGGGATATGAGGTATTGGAAAGGAATTATCGGTCTCGATATGGAGAAATAGACATCATAGCACGCGATGGTATTTTTTTAGTATTTATTGAGGTCAAGACACGGACAAATGATAGTGTAGACAAAGCTAAAATAGACATCACCTATTCAAAACAAAAAAAAATCACTAAAACCGCTATGTATTTTTTAGTTAATTATCATAATCCAGAGATTTTAGAATATCGTTTTGATGTGATGATATGTATAGATAGTTTTCCAGAGAATAATAATTATCATTTAGAAATCAATCATTTTAAAAACGCTTTTCCACCTTCAGAAGTAGGAGATTTTTTTGCCTGATGAGCAGTAGTTATTATCATTCTGACACTATCGCAGCTATAGCTACAGCAAAAGGTAAAGGCGCTCTTGCTATAATCAGATTGTCTGGGTCTGAATCTTTTGAGGTTATGGAAAAAATCGTGAGTCAGCCCACTCGGTATACTAATATTCTTAGAGGGGAGAACTATAAAAAGTTGTATCGTGCATCATTACATGACGAGGGTCAAAAGCTTGATGAAGCTATGTTTTGTCTGTTTAAAGCGCCCAATAGTTACACTGGCGAGAATATGGTGGAAATATATTGTCATGGAAATAATTTTATAGTTTCGCAGATTTTAGAATGTTTGCTGCGACATTGCCGTCTTGCAGAAAAAGGAGAATTTACCTATAGAGCCTTTTTAAATAAGAAAATAGATCTTACGCAGGCAGAAGCAGTGGGAAATCTTTTAAATGCCGAGACAAAAAATGCTCAAAAAGCGGCTTTATATCAGCTTGAGGGTAGGCTTTATCATAAAATTAAAGAATTATTGGATAGGTTGATAAGCTTGCGTATTATCTTTGAGCTTTCTATTGATTTTGTAGAAGATGAAGTTCCGGAATATGAACCTGGAAGTATTTTAGATAAGATTGAAAGTCTTCTCAATGATTTAAAAACTTTGATAGAAACAGGACATGATGGTATTATCATGCAAGAAGGTGTAAAAATCTGCCTCTATGGAGCGCCTAATGTAGGTAAATCAAGCATCTTTAACGCTTTTCTTGAAACAGAAAGAGCTATAGTTACGCCATTGCCGGGGACAACAAGAGATTATTTGGAAGAAGGATTAAGCTTTTCTGGATACAAAATCAGGCTCTATGATACAGCTGGTATACAAGGAACAAAGGATCTTATAGAAATATTAGGCATAGAGCGTTCAAAAAAGTGTATTGAAGAGGCAGATATTATTTTTTATATATCGGATCCCAGTATAGAAAATGATGTTGACCAGAGGCTTTTAACAGCACTTCCTGAAGAAAAAGTAATAAAAGTATTAAACAAAGCCGATTTGATAGATTTTGATGAAAAAAAACGAGATTTTTTGTTGAAAAAGGATAGTATTCTTTGTTCTACGGTTACTAAAGATGGCTTGAATGAGTTAAAAAAAGCGATAATCTCACGATTTAAGAATATGGATATGGAAATAAAATCCGGGATAATAACTAATTCGAGACAACTTGCTTGTGTGAATAAGGCATATAAATCATTGATGAAAGCAAAAGAAGCAATTGAAAATGATAATGGATTGGACTTTATAGCTTTTGATATTCAACAAGCGAGTAATGAATTGGAGGAAATAATAGGAAAAGTGACTCCAGATGATATATTGAGTAGAATATTTGAGGATTTTTGTATAGGGAAATGAGGAATTAAGAATTAAGAATTAAGAATTTTAAGACCTTTCACTGCGTTCAAGGTGACAGGGGGGTAGTGGCACGGAGATTGCTTCGGGGGGATAGCAAGAAGTGACCTCGCAACGACGGGGCGGGGGGGTAGTGGCACGGAGATTGCTTCGTGAGGATAGCAAGAAGTGACCTCGCAACGACGGGATGGGGGGTAGTGGCACGGAGATTGCTTCGTGAGGATAGCAGAAGGGACCTCGCAACGACGGGGCGGGGTGGTAGTGACACGGAGATTGCTTCGTGAGGATAGCAAGAAGGGACCTCGCAACGACGGGA
>Ga0099364_10000993_pt1 | contig 47675 bp, 43 predicted proteins | sample TergutTh196P3_FD_73070 | JGI IMG/M metagenome (GOLD analysis project Ga0099364, IMG submission 73070) | Microcerotermes parvus P3 segment gut microbial communities from Pointe-Noire, Republic of the Congo - Th196 P3 | ecosystem: Host-associated > Arthropoda: Insects > Digestive system > Gut ...
AGGCGCAATTAGCGGCGGCTAAGTCGGCGGCAATCGCGCAGGTTCAAGCGCACGCGATATATACTTTATACGGCGGTTCGTTAAGCGAATTTTCGGATAGCATTATGTCCGCTGTAAATATGTTAGAAGTCGCGGCAGAATTAAACGGGGCAATCAATCAAATTAACGCCGCCATAGACCCTAACTTCGATACCACTGCGGCGGCGCAGTTATTCGCGGCAAAATCCGCCGCCATTTCACAGGTGCAATTCTACGCCGACACCGTAGGCTTTAAGGGCAGTATCCAACTGCACATAGACTCCATTAACAGCGCGGTTTCGTTAAGCGAGGTTTCCGCGCGCCAAACCACCGCCATAGACGCTATATCCGCAGCAAACGGCGGCAACGGCGGAGGCGGCAATGTCGGAAGAGGGCATTACGCGCCGTACATTGTAGTAATCGTATTTTTAGCCGCAGGCTTAATCGCAGGCGTAGTGTTTTCGATAATTAAAGCAGGCAACGATAAAATCCGCAAAAGAAACGGCGCATAAATGACTGCTTGAAACGAAAATTATATAAAAAAACTTGACACGCCTTTTACAAAGCAGTATACTTAGAATAGTCCTTAAAAAACGGAGGAAATTGCTATGTTAGAGGTGCAAGGGCTTACTAAGGTTTACACACCCAAAAAGGGCGTTCCTGTACGCGCATTAGACGGTGTTGACCTTAAATTTGAAGAAACGGGCATGGTGTTCGTTTTGGGCAAATCGGGCAGCGGTAAATCTACGCTGCTAAACCTTATCGGTGGCTTAGACAGTGTTACCGAGGGCGATATTGTTATTAAAGGCAAATCCAGCGCGGATTTCAGCCAAGCCGATTTTGACAGCTACCGCAACACGTTTATCGGCTTTATCTTTCAGGAATATAATATTTTAACCGAGTTTACGGTAGGCAAAAACATCGGGCTTGCGCTAGAACTGCAAGGCAAAAAAGCCGATAAAGCATCGATAGAAGAAATTCTTGCACAAGTGGATTTGACGGGCTATGCGCAGCGCAAGCCCAACGAGCTTTCGGGCGGACAAAAGCAGCGCGTGGCGATTGCGCGCGCGCTGGTAAAAAACCCCGAAATTATCATGGCGGACGAGCCTACGGGCGCGCTGGACTCCACTACGGGCAAGCAGGTATTTGAAACGCTGCAAAAGCTTTCTAAAACTAAGCTGGTTATCATTGTATCGCACGACCGCGACTACGCCGAGAGTTTTACGGCGACCGCGTAATAGAGTTTGCAGACGGCAAGGTTATCAGCGATATACGCAAATATAAAGCACAAGGGCAGGTTGTGTCCGAGGGCGTAAGCATTATAGACAATAAAATTCTGCACGTTAAAAAAGGGCATAAGTTTACCGAAGCCGAAAAGAAAGAGGTAATCGGCTTTTTAGAAAACGCGCAGGGCGATTTAATTTTAAGTAAAGACGAAAAATCCAACGCGGATTTCCGCCGCCTTTCGCGCATCGACGCCGAAGGCAATAAAGAATCTTTCGAGGACGTAACCGAAAAAACGCAAAACATCAAGCGGTACGACCCCTCCGAATTTAAGCTGATACGTTCACGCCTGCCGCTGCGCCATTCGCTAAAAATTGCGGGTTCTAGCTTAAAGGCAAAGCCTATACGGCTGTTTTTTACCGTGCTGCTGTCGGTAATTGCGTTTGGATTGTTCGGCTTAGCCGACACCTTAGGCGCGTACAACAAGCATAACGCATTGTACGAATCCATGCGCGATTCGCAAATCGATTATGCCTCCTTTGCAAAGCGGGCATCGTGGGGCGGCGACACGGGGCTAAATGCAGAAGAGGCAGCCACAATACGCCAAAAATTTCCCGATTCAGATTTTGACGAGCTGCGCAGCTTACGCAATCTGGGCATGCACAATATTACGTACGGCGCAAGCTTATTCGACTTTAACCTGCCCGACAATCAAGGCAAGTTCGGCGCGTATTACACGCACGGGCAATGGTCGCCGTCCTTTGGCGGCGTGTTAGAATTGCCTAAGGATATTTCGGCGTCTGCAACCGTTTATCGCGGCTATTCGATATCGGGAAGAGTTCCTGCCGCGTTTGACGAAATTATGATAAGCCGTCATGTGTTTAACGCATTTAAAGATTTAAGCTTGTATGTAGGCAATGATTATTCCTACGCAACCACCGACAAAAAGGCGATTAATTCGGATAATGATTTGTTAGGAGAAAAAATCCGCATAGGCGATAGGTCCGGCAGCGGGCTGTATGCAACAGTCGTAGGCATTATTGATACCAATTTTCCGTCTGATAGGTATACTAAATTAAAAGAAGCCCCGGATAATAGCAGTGGCTTTGATATAAGCCTTATGTTTCTTTCCAACGAAATTTTGAATGCGTTTATGTACGGCTATCACGGCGCGATGTTTACGGCTAACGGCTTTATCGAGCATATCAGTCAAGGCGCAGAATCTAACTATCTTACGTTTAGAGGCAGCGGCGGCTTTTCGATGACCCGCATCGAACAAAACTCCAGTTTTTCTTTTATCGCCTCAGATGAGCAGCTGGGCAAGGACGGGCTTAGTGCGGTTTTTGCAGACGGCCGCACCACGAATGCGCTTGCGGAAGGCGAGGCGCTGGTTTCCTTAGAAACTTTTTTAAGCCTTATGAACAGATGGAATTGGGTATGGAACTTTGGTAACCTGCCGTGGGGCGAGGAAGACCCTGATTATGCAGAAAAGATGCAGCAGTATGAGGCGATTATGCAGCTTAGAAACGCACCCTACGGCAGCGATGCCGAGTTTATGCAGGCGGCTGTACAGTTTTATTTTGAATACAACGATTATGGCTACTATGACGCAGACAACAACTGGGTTTGGGTTCCTTTTGACGACATTGCCCACGTAGAGGCATACATGATAGAAGAATCAGGGTTCTGGCAATGGGACGATGGTTTACAGGATACTGTGTGGGTGACAGGCAGCGTAGAGCAGTTTCTTTTAAACAATTTTGTCGGCAACTTTGATACATTAGAGGATGTTTATTGGCATATTCTAGACAGAGATTGGTTTCCTTATATGTATTTTGCCGCTTTCGGCCCTACGGTTGAGGAGGCACGCGATATAGTGCGTGCGCAAGCCATAGCGGCACTTTTTACCGACGGAGGCATTTCGACGCAAGCAAGATATTGGGGCAGCGTTGGCGGCAGCGGGAACTTTACGCTAAACATAGTAGGTATTGCGTATGATGAAGATTTTTCCTCGTTTAACAGCAGCGGGGTAGTAGTAAGCGGCGAGGTGTACGGAGCGATTCAACAAATGCTTGCAGGCAACGGCGACATTGTTGCAATGCTTACCAGATTGCCCGAATCCAGAGCGGCGCAAATGGCAATGATTGAGTTTTCGTATATAGCAACTATCGCACCGGACCCGTGGGGCGGGCAGGACGGGAGTTACCGCTTTATGTTGATGAATTCGGTTACGTCGGGCTTAGAGGAATTTAATTATTATTTAGAAATGTTTGCACAGGTATTTTTGTACGTCGGGCTTGGCTTTGCGTTATTTGCCTCGTTTTTAATGATGAACTTTATCATGGCGTCTATAAGCTTTAAAAAACGTCAAATCGGCATACTGCGCGCAATCGGCGCAAAGTCGGGCGATGTGTTTATGATTTTCTTCTTAGAGGCATTAATGATTGCGCTGATTTGCTTTTTGTTTGCGGTACTCGGCGCGGGACTGGGCGCGTTCTTTATAAACGGCGCGGTGCGCAACATGCTGGGCTTGCTGATAACGCTGCTTTCGTTTAGCGCACGGCAAATTGCTTTGGTGCTGGCAGTCAGCGTGGGCGTGGCGTTTATCGCCTCGTTCCTGCCCGTGTATACAACGGCGCGTAAAAAGCCTATCGAGGCAATCCGCAAGGCGTAGACAGTTGACTTTTTATTACAAACCGTTTACAATAGTCCGTGCATGGTATTAAAGGGCGATATAGACGAAATACGTTTTAGAAACGACGAAAACGGTTATACCATATTGGTGCTGGACGCGGGCGGCGAGCCCGTAGTTTGCGTAGGCGCGTTTCCGCCCGTATGCGAGGGCGAAAGCGTAGAGCTTAGCGGCGAATACGTTATGCACCCGCGTTTCGGCAAGCAGTTTAAAACCGAATCGGTAAAAACCTTTACGCCCGAAAGCGACGACGGCGTTATCCGCTATTTAGGTTCCGGGCTGATTAAGGGCTTAGGGCCTAAAACCGCGTTTTCCATTGTTGCGCAATTCGGTCAAGACGCCTTAAAGGTGATAGAGTTCGAGCCGCACCGATTAGCCTCTGTGCGCGGCATCAGCAAAGATAAGGCTTTGCACTTCGGCGCGGAGTACGGCAAAATTAAGATTATGCGCAATGCGGTAATGTATTTACAGCGGTTAGGCATTTCACTAAATCTTGCGTTTAAAATTTACAAAACATACGGCGCGGATACAGAGGCGGTTGTCGCCTCTAACCCGTATTTGCTTATCGAGGACGTAGACGGCGTAGGCTTTTTAACCGCAGACCGCATCGCCGCCGAAAGCGGCATTCAAAAGGATTCGGCTTTTCGTGTACGCGCGGGCGTAATTTACACCTTAAAGGAAGCGGCAGAGCGCGGCGGCAACACGTATCTGCCCAAAGAAGAAACTGCTGCGCTGTCGGCAAAACTGCTAAATTTAAGTCAAGACAGAGCGGCGCAAGAAATCGAAAATTTAGTGCTTAACCGCAAGCTACGCGCCGTGCGCTGTGCAGACGAGGGCGGCGACAACGGCGAGGGCGTTATGCTGGCCGCCTTATATCATGTAGAAAAAAGCGCGGCGGTAAAGCTTGCGCAAATGCTTAATTGCGCCAACATGCTGCGGCGCGACCCGCAATCCTTAATCGACAGCTTTGAGCAAATAGAAAAAATTAAACTCAGCCCCGCCCAACGCGAGGCGGTTACCGAAAGCGTAAACAGCGCGGTAAGCGTAATTACAGGCGGGCCGGGCACGGGCAAAACCACTATCGTAAAGTGTATCTTGTACGTATTAGACGCATGGGGCGTAGATGCCATGCTTACTGCCCCGACAGGCAGGGCGGCAAAGCGTCTGTGCGAAAGCACGGGCGCACAAGCAAGCACCATACACCGCGCGTTGCTTAGCGCAGGCGGCGAGCCGTTTTCGTGCGGCGCGGTAATCGTAGACGAGGTTTCTATGGTAGATATCTACCTTATGCACACGCTGCTAAACAGCCTGCGCGCCGAAACTAAGCTTATTTTAGTAGGCGATAAAGACCAACTTCCTAGCGTGGGCGCGGGCAGCGTATTATCGGATATACTTTCTTCGGGGCTGTTTAACGTAATCGCCCTAGACCGCGTGTACCGTCAAGGCGAGCAAAGCTTGATAGTAGAAAACGCGCACCGCATTAACGCGGGGGTTATGCCCGAATTAGGCAGCCGCGACCGCGATTTTTTCTTTGCCGAAGCCTCCTCACCCGATGAGGTTGCCGATAAAACGGTTAGTTTAATCGCCGAACGTTTGCCCGCTTTTTTAAACTGCGCGGCTACTAAAATTCAAATTTTATGCCCTATGAAAAACGGTGCGGCGGGTACGCTGCGGCTAAACGAGCGGCTGCGGGCGGTACTCAACGAAAACCGCGACCGCCGTGCGGTAGAGGGTGAGGGGCAAGCTTTCCGCGCGGGCGATAAGGTAATGCACATCGCTAATAATTACGAGCTGTCTTGGCGGCGCATAGCGGGCAGATTTACCGAAAGCGGCGAGGGCGTTTTTAACGGCGATGCGGGCGTGGTAGAATCGGTACAGCCCTCTACGGGCGAAATCACCGTGTTATTCGAGGACGGCAGAAGCGCGGTCTATACGCCCGATATCCGCGCACAGCTTATTTTGGCGTATGCGGTTACGGTGCATAAAAGTCAAGGGTCCGAGTTTGAGGCGGTAATTGTTCCGATTGTTTCGGGCAGCCCCGCCATGCTTACGCGCAACCTATTGTATACGGCCGTAACGCGCGCAAGGCGGTTGGTAGTGCTAGTGGGCGAGCGGCACAACATTAAGCGCATGGTAGAAAACAATTATATCCAAAAGCGGTACAGCTATCTAAAACGCTTTATGCAAGAAGCAGCAAAAAAAGACAGACTGTTGTATAGTTAATGGAGAATGGAGAATTATATGAAATCACAAAGAGAACGCAGAATTATGATACTCATGCGCTTGGTGCTGTTTTTAACAGGCACGCTGATTGGCGCGCTTTCGATGTGGCAGGCGTTAGACAGCATGACTATTTCGTTTGCCGTCTGGACGAAAATTTGCTTTTACACCGCCGCCATACTGTTTGTGGGAGGCGTAATGATGCTTTCGGCGCGTCCGCTGCGCGAGGGGTTTCACAGCTTTTCGCAATCCGTCCGAAAAAAATTTAAGGCAGTAAAAGCGGTAGACATCGCGGGCATAACGCTGGGCTTATTACTAGGGCTGATAGCCGCGTTTTTGTGCGAGTTTTTATTTGCGATGTTTTTACCTATTTTAGCCTTGCGCGTTTTTATCGCCGTTGTACTGGGGCTATTGTGCGCGTTTTTAACGGCGGTTGCGGTTTCGGGATGGCTGGGCACAGGGCGCGAAGAAAGCAAGCCCGAACAAGAGGCCGAGTTTTTGCGCGGCGCAAAAGGCTATTTGCTAACCGAAGCCGCATTAGGCGAGGCTAAAATTATAAGCATATGCAAGCTTTGGCTGACGGGCAATATTTATGTGCTTTCTAAAACCGCCGACAAACTGGCGGCGGCGGACGAAACAGAGGCGGGCAGTGCAGCGTATGAAAATTTTAAAGCGTTGTATACTGCTAAGGCGGTTAAAATCTTAGAATTTTTATCCGACGGCGGCACAGACGCCTACGTAGACGCGGCGGAAGCAAAAAAGCTGAAAATAATAGCCGCAAAATCGGACGCGGCGTTAAATGAAGCTAAGCGGCGGGCAGTAGTGCTAAGCTTAGATGAGTTAATAGGTTGACGCGGTGCGTATCTATGCGGTATAATAAACCGTAAGCGGAGCTGTTTTAGGCGCAATACTATTCCGCGCAAAAAAGGAGATTTTTTGAGAGCCGAATCTGCAAACGTATCAAAATCCGAAAAGCTTTTACTTTCGTTGAGCGGGCTTTCCTCCGCGCCGCTATGCTTATTTTTGTTTTTGTTTTTTGCTTTGCTTTCCTCCGCAGCCGTTCCGCTTGCCGCACGCATAGCCGTGCCGTCTGCCTCCTTACTTTTAGCCGCCGTACTGCTGCCGCTATTATACGGAAGCATAAACGCGTCCACTTCGGTATCTACGGGTAAATACCATATTCCGCTTGCCGTATCCGCGCTGCTGTTTGTTTCCTCCGCCGCCCTATGTTTTACGCCGCTTAGTTCGCAAATTGCGGCAACCGTACTGTTTTGTATAACGTTTCCCGTTTGTATATTATCCGCGCTTACGTTCTCTTTTGCCCTTGCGCATATCCGTTCTACGCTGATTCAAAATTCGGACAAGCGTTTTTGGTTTCTTTCTAAAATGGTTCAATTAGCGGGCGCGGCGGCTTTCGGGCTGTTTATTTTTCTATCCTTTCATTTCGGATTTTTTTCGCTGGCAAACTGCGCCTACGCTGCCGCCGCATTGTTTTTAATCGGCGCGGTTGCGGCGTATTTTGGTTCGGCGGCGCATATGCCGCGCTTTATTCGCTTAAAACTGGCTGCCAAAACTTCGGCAAGGCACAAGTACAAGCGCATGTACGCGCCGTTTTTTGTTAGGCAAACCGCGCCTTTTTCGGTAGGCTATTTTTTAGCCGCCGCCGCGCTTGCCGCGTTCGCGCCGAGTGTTTTTGCACAGCTTGAAGGTGCATACGCGGCTGCCGCAATCGGCGCGTTCGTGCTTTCGTTGGTTTTAACCGCATTGCTGGCAGAAAAAATAATTTTAAACCGCAAAAGCTTTCCTATAATTTTAGCCGCCGCGCTTTTTACACTGGCGGGTACGGGCTTGGCGGTATCTGCATTCGCATTAGACGGGATTTCCGCCATTGCGTCGGCATTGGTATCCTGCGTATTGGCGGGCGCGGGCGCGGGAATTTTCACGGCGGTTAAAAACTACAACATAGAGGATTTAGCGGTTAATTCCGATATCAAAAGCGGCGCGGCGGTTCATTTTTATAACTTTTTATTCGTTTGCGCGTTTTGCGCGGTGTCCGCCATGTTTTTCTTATCCGCCGAATACCTCCTTTATATCGCGGCCGCGCTGCCCGTTGCGTCTGTTATAGCCTTTGCGTTTGCAAAAAAACGTCAAAGCGAGCTTGCAATGGATACGATTGATTTATTCGAAGAAGGCGAAATTATCCGCGACATCGAAATTGACGAGTTGGTAGAGGCCGAGCAAATCGGCAAAAAAGGAGAGGTAGAGGAGTGATTCAGTTTTTAGAACAGCAAGACTACGAAAAAGCGGCGCAGCTAGCCGCAAACTACAACCTGCTTAACCGTAGCGGCGCGGGACGCGTGTTTTACATAACCGAAAACAGCGAAACACTTGGCGCGGGCGCATTAACGTTAGACGAAAACGGCGTATCGCTTTCTTTGCGCGCCGCGGCGCGAGACGACGGGCAAGACTTAAAGGATTTTTTATTAAGGTCTTTATTAAACGTGTGCAGAGGCTTTAAGGATACGGGCTTTTTAAGCAACGCCGTAATTTTTATTTCTGCGCCTTCCGCACAGTATTGCGGAAAAGAAGTGCTACAAAAATTCGGCTTTACGCCGCACGCAAACGGCGGCTTTACGGCAATGCCTGCACAGATACGCTTAGGCGGCTGCTGCGGCGGACAATAGACAGCAAAAGGAGAGAACAAAGTTTATGAAAACCGATATCGAAATTGCACGCGGCACAACCTTGCAGCCCGTTAAAAAGGTTGCCGAAAAAATAGGCATTAAGCAAGACGAGCTGTTTTGCTACGGCGATTATATGGCTAAAATTACGCGCGGCGCAAACGCTAAGAGCGGCTCGAAAAAAAACAGCAAGCTGATTTTAGTTACGGCCATCAATCCTACGGCGGGCGGCGAAGGAAAAACCACCATTTCAATCGGTCTTGCGGACGCACTGAATAAAACGGGGCGCAAAGCCGCGCTTGCGTTGCGCGAGCCGTCATTAGGCCCCGTGTTTGGCGTTAAGGGCGGCGCGGCGGGCGGCGGATACGCACAAATCGCGCCTATGGAAGAAATCAACCTACATTTCACGGGCGATTTACACGCGATAACCGCCGCAAACAATCTGCTTTCCGCGATGATAGACAACCACATCTATTGGGGCAACGCGCTAAAAATCCGCACGGTTGAGTGGCACAGGTGCTTAGATATGAACGACCGCGCCTTGCGCAACACCGTAACGGGCTTAGGCTTTTGCACGCGTGAGGATATGTTTGATATTACGGCGGCAAGCGAGATTATGGCGGTACTATGTTTAAGCACGGACGAAAACGATTTGCTTGCACGTCTGCGGCGCATGGTTATCGGCGTAGATTATGATAATAAAACCGTTACCGCCGCCGATTTAAAGGCAGACGGCGCAATGGCGGTATTGTTAAAGGATGCAATTAAGCCTAATTTGGTGCAAACCTTAGAGGGTACGCCCGCCTTTGTTCACGGCGGCCCGTTTGCCAACATTGCGCACGGCTGCAACAGCATACTAGCCACCCGCACCGCGCTTTCGTACGCCGATTACGTGGTAACCGAAGCAGGGTTCGGCGCGGATTTGGGAGCGGAAAAGTTTTTAGACATCAAGTGCCGTGCGGCAGACTTAGCACCCGACGCGGTAGTTATTGTGGCTACCTTGCGCGCGCTTAAAGCCTTAGGCGGCAAAAAATCCGACCTTTCGCAGCCCGATGTAGACGCGCTTAAAAAAGGCATACCCAACCTTAAAAAGCATATCAGCAACATCACACAGGTTTTTGGGCTGCCGTGCGTGGTTGCGGTTAATAAATTTGATACCGATACAGAAAGCGAAATTGCCTTTGTTAAAGCCGAATGCACAAAGCTAGGGGCGGTGTGCGCTGCTGCCGAGTCTTTTGCAAAGGGCGGCGCGGGCGGCACAGAACTGGCAGACGCGGCGGCAGCGGCGTGCGAACAAAAAAATTCGTTCAAATACGGTTACGAGCTTTCCGCACCGCTTAAAGAAAAAATAAGCTTAGTCGCAACCAAAATTTACGGCGCAAGCGATGTTAAGTTTTTACCCAAAGCCCAACAGGCATTAGACAGCTTTGCGGGTACGCCGTACCAAAATTACCCCGTATGTATCGCCAAAACGCAGTATTCGCTGTCGGATAATCCCGCGCTTATCGGTGCGCCCGAAGGTTTTACCCTTACGGTGCGCGACATTAAACTGCGCGCGGGAGCAGGCTTTTTTGTCGCGCTGGCAGGTGATATATTGTTAATGCCGGGCTTATCCAAAAAGCCTAACGCCGAAAACATCGGCATAGAAAAGGGAATAGTAAAAGGTTTATTTTAAAAAGGAGAGCAACTTAACTCATGGGCAATTTTATAGAGGATATTATCCAAAACGATTTGGATAACGGACGGATAAAAAAGGTGGCGGTTCGGTTTCCGCCTGAGCCAAACGGCTATTTGCATATCGGCCATGCTAAGGCAATATGTCTTAACGTAGGCTTAGCCGAAAAATTCGGCGGAACGTGCAATTTGCGTTTCGACGATACCAACCCCGTTAAAGAGGACGAAGAATACGTACACGCCATCATCGAGGATTTTTCGTGGCTGGGCAAGCCCGATAAAATTCTGTACGCGTCCGATTATTTCGGCATTATGTACGAATGCGCCGTTAAGCTGATTAAAAAGGGCTTGGCGTATGTAGACGATATAACGCCCGAACAAATGCGCCAAATGCGCGGCACGCTTATCGAGGCAGGCACAGAAAGCAAAAACCGCAACCGTCCGATTGCGGAAAGCTTACAGCTTTTTGAGGATATGAAAAACGGCAAAATAGCCAACGGCGCGCTAACCTTGCGCGCGAAAATAGATATGGCATCGCCCAACATGAATATGCGTGACCCCGTAATTTACCGCGTTTTAAACGCGCCGCACCACCGCACGGGCGATGCTTGGCACATCTATCCGATGTACGATTTTGCGCATTCGATAGAGGACGCGGTAGAAAAAATCACGCATTCGTGTTGCAGCTTAGAGTTTGAGAACCACCGTCCGCTGTACGATTGGGTAGTGCAGCACTGCGAATTTGACCCGCCTCCGCGTCAGTACGAGTTTGCGCGTCTTAACCTAAAACGCACCGTTATGAGCAAGCGTCTGTTAAAGCAGTTAGTAGACGAAAAGCATGTTGAGGGCTGGGACGACCCGCGCATGCCCACGCTTGCAGGCTTACGGCGGCGCGGCTACACGGCGGCATCTATCCGCGAGTTTTGCGCGCGTACAGGTGTTGCTAAGGCAAACAGCGAGGTTGACACGGCGCAGTTAGAAAGCTGTATCCGCGATGAGCTGAATATTTCTGCCGATAGGGCTATGGCGGTTTTAGACCCCGTAGAATTGATACTCACTAACCGAGCGGACGATTTTTCGGAAACTTTACGCTTTGATTACACCGCAGACGGGCAAGAAAAATCACGCGCTTTGTCCTTTTCTAACCGCCTATACATCGAGCGCAGCGATTTTGCCGAAAATCCGCCGCCCAAATATTTCCGCTTATTTAAAGACGGGGTAGTGCGGCTTAAAAGCGGCTATATCATTAAATGCACAGGCTTTGATAAGGATAAAAAAGGCACGGTAACCAAAATATACGCCGAGATTATCGAGGGTACCAAATCAGGCGCAGACGAGGGCAAGGTTAAGGCAAAAGGCACTATACACTGGGTGGACGCAAAAAATTGTATTCCTATTACTTGCCGCTTATACGATTATCTGCTGCTAGACGGCGAAAGCTTAGAGAGCGGCTTTTTAGAGCGTCTAAATCCTAATTCTTTAATTACCAAAACCGCCTTTGCCGAGCCTTTCTTGCAAACCGCCCAAAAGGGACAAGCCTTTCAGTTTTTGCGCCTTGCCTATTTCGTGCGCGACAGCAAAGAATCGGACCTAGTCTTTAATAGGATAGTAAGCCTAAAAGACACCTTTAAAGCCTAAAAACCTACCCCAAAACTTTTCTTGCAATTTGCTAAATAAAATGGTATAATGTTTTTTTAAGGAGAGTTTCCGCTATGAAAATTCTTATTGCAGGCGCGCATACGCCGATAGCCAAAGCATTTGTAAAGCAGCATAAAAAAAAGCACGAGATGTTGGGCTTAGATGTAAAAAAAGCAGACTTTTCGCAGTACGAGCCGCTAAGAGATATTTTTGCGGTGCATAAATTTGATGCGGTTTTGTATCTTGCGGCGCAAGGCGCTATGCAAAATTCGGGCGCAGACGCGGACGCGCTGAATTTGTTTAAAAATCTGCAATACGCGGCAATCCTCAACGGTGTACCCAAAATGATTACCGTTTGCGATGCGGGCGGCGAGTTTGGTTCAATCATGGCATCGCTGGCAAATAAAGACAAAATCGGCACGTTTTTGCGCGTGTACGGGCTTATCGGGGCGGGCCTAGATGTTAAGCTTAACCCAATTGCCAAAATACTCAGCGATGCGCACAAGCGCGGAGAAATTACCCTGCAAGCCAACCAAGCCGTTTCTCCCGTTTTTATAGACGACGCCGTAAAGGTTTTAACCGCCTTTACCGAAAAGAAATTGCCGCAAGGCGTTTACGATATTGCCCCCGCCCAAACCGACCTATTAAAAATTGCCCAAGCTGCCAAAAAAGCCTTAAAGGCGGAGGGCGGAACAGATATCCGCATTACCTTAGCCGATAAAAAAGCGTTTTTGCCGCCTTTTACAGGCAATATCGAAGCCCTGCGCACGGCGTATAAATCGTCGTTTACATCTATGGCGGCGGCGGTAACAAAAACCTTAGCGTAAAGTAAGCCCGTTAAAAGGAGATTTTATTCACACATGTTTGATAACGTTATATTCGATGCGGACGGAACGCTGCTAGATACGCTGCCCGGTATTTGTGCGGGATTTAATTACGCCTTAAAAAAACTGGGCAGGCAAGAGGTAACGCCTGCACAGGTTAAACCCTTTATGGGGCCGCCGCTGTATTACACCTGCACGGCATCGCTGGGCTTTTCAGCATCGGAGGCAGAAAAAGCCGTACAATACTACCGCGAGTTTTACTGGGACAAGGGCTACAAAATGTGCGAATTTTTCCCTGGCATACCCGAATTATTAAAACAGCTGCATGCTAACGGCAAAATTTTGTGCGTAGCAACCAATAAGCCGCAAATTTTTATAGATAAAATTTTAATCGAAAAAGGTGTGCACGGTTTATTTACGCGGGTGTGCGGCCCCGATGTTTCCGAAACCTCCGCCGACAAAACCCCGCTGGTTAAAAAAGCGGCGGCTGCGGGCGGCAAAAAGGCGGTTATGGTAGGCGACCGCTATGTGGATATCACCGCCGCCAAAAATGCCGCCATTGCCTCTATCGGAGTTTTATGGGGTTCGGCAGAGGACGAAGAATTTATTCAATACAAGCCCGATTTTATTGCCAAAACCCCCCAAGACGTGTATACTGTATGCACAGACCCTGTATAACCGAAAAATTATTGTTAAAAAATGAACTGTAAACGGAGATTATTCTATGACTAAAAACCTAACCGTATCGTTAAAAAGCCGTATCCCCGATGCCGACTTTTCGTTTGAGGGGCGGCGCAGTGGATTATTCTGGGCGATATTAAGGGCAAGAGCAGGGCTTTTAATTAAAATAAACCTGATGCTTTTATTGTTTTGCGCCCCTGCAATTCTAGCGGTTTTTTATTACATGATGGATAATAGTGCGGTAGGCATATTTTTGCCGTTTTCGTCTAACGTAGGCATCGGCTATCCGATGATTACCGATACGCACGCCGCCGCAAACAGCTTGTATTTGGTCAACAACATTTTTATGCACTTAGGCGTAACTTTGGGCATTGTATCGTTGTGCGTAGGGCTTAGCGGCGCGTTTTACGCCATGCGCACCGTTGCACGCGGCGAAACCTTTCCGGTAATTAAAACCTTTTTTACAGGCATCAAAAAGCACTGGCTGCCGTTTTTGTGCGCCGCGCCTATTTTAGCAGGACTGTACTTTTTAATAGCGGGCGGCTTTGCCGCGTACAGCGCGCTTGCTTTAAGTGCGGGCTTAAAAATCTTTTTGCTTGTATTGATTATTATGGTTGCCGCCTATGTGTTGTTTGCTGCGCTGTTTTATTTTACGCAAGCCGTTACATTTAAAATTAAGCCTGCAGAATTGTTAAAAAACAGCTTTATTTTAGCCTTCGCGCTATTGCCGCGCAACTTCTTTATAGCCGTATTTTCCGCAATTCCTATCCTGCTGGCATATTTTATGATGAGTGTATCTATTATAAATATGTTCGCGCTTATGCTGGCGGCGTTGTTTTTATTTTCGTTTATTATACTGCTTTGGACGGTGTACGCGCACTGGGTATTTCATAAACACTTCGAGGCATACGCAGATAAACCCGACGAATCGGGCGCACAACCCGCAAAAAAAACCGTAGAGGTGAAAGCCTCTAAAATAGAAAAAATTACCGAACAAGAATCTCCGCAGGCAGAAGAAGAAAGCATAGAAGTAAGCGAACAAGTAAACGAAGACATAAACGAAGCAGTAAACGGGGAAGCACCCGAAAAATCCGAACCCTCACAGCCGCCTGAAAAACCCTCATCCCCTAAAACAAACGCGCCTCAAAAAAAGAGCAGCAATGCGGCGTATAAGTTTAAAAAGAAATAAGCATATGAGCAAAATTATACATCTTAGCACCGATGCCGAATACTATTACGAAAAAGCGATTCAAAAGTCCGACGCAAACGATTACGTCGGTTGCTTAGAGCTTTTGCGCCGCGCCGCGCAATTTGTAAAAGAGCCATACGGAGAGGACGGCTTATCTATCCGATTAGAAATCGCCGACACCTACTCCTTTATGGAATTATACGAGGAGTCCAACCGCGAATATTTTAAACTAACGGCATTCGATTACGCCTTAGACGAGGTATATTACGGCATTGTAAAAAACTTTGTGTTGATGAGCATGCCCGAAGAAGCCGCACATTTTTTAAATTTTGCCGTAGATGCGGGCATACTTTCGCCCGAAGACGGCTTTGACCCGCCTGATTTAGGTATGCTTACAAAGCCTGTTCCGTCGGATAACATCCGTCTTGTAAAATCCGATAACGGTGCATACGCATTAAGCATAGCCAAGCAATTACTAAACGGAAAAGACACGCAGTTTGCGCGTCAAATGCTGCAATCCGTTTCAGAAAAATCAGAACTCTACGCCGAAGCTATAAACTTGCTAGCTTTTATAGAAATATCCGAGGGCAAAACCGAAACGGGCTTAGTGCTGTGCGAAAAGGCTTTGGCGTTAAATCCAAACGACATCTACGCACTAACGGCGCGCATAATGGCACTGGACTTATCGGGGAAACGCGCCAAAGCCGCCGCCTATTTAGACGAGTTAGACGCAATCGGCTTAGAGGAGTGGCCGGATATTGCTAAAATAGCGTTATGCGCTTGTCAAATCAACGCAAACGAAACCGCCTTTAAATATTTAGCAAAGTGTATGCGGCACGCACCTTTCGACCGCAGTATCGGAATTTTATACGGCATCGCGGCGGCAAACGAAGGCGAAATCCGCACGGCTAAACATAAATTTGTACAGCTGCAAATCATTTACCCGCGTGATGCAGCCGTAAGATACTTTGCGCGTAAAACCGACATGCTTAACGGAAAAAAAGCAAATTTTGTTTTAAATCCCGAATTACCCGACGAAGTTATACAAGACTTTTCAAAATTGTTAGATAAGCAGCTTGCAAGCATTACAAACGCCGTTCAGCTTAACGAAAAAATGCGGCAAGACGACAACTTTTTCGATGCGGCAGAATGGGGGCTTTACGGCACAGAAAGCGCGGCGTTTCCGTATGCGGCAAAAATCGGCGGAATTTTAGCGTTGTCCAATTCGGGCAATGCACTGGTGCGCGATATATTATTAGACCCCGAATATCCGATAGTACCCAAAAAAGAAATTTTCACGCAGCTGTTAAAGTCCGGCAAGCAGCGCGTGATTGCCTTATCCACAGGCGACGATATTCGCTATTTCCGTCCCGCGCCGCCCAAAGAAATCAAAACGCCTAGCTTATTAGAGGCATACTGGCGCGTGTATTCCGCACTGGCGTTTATCGATATGGGCTTCGACCGCAAGCTAAACTTATGGTTTAGAAAGCTTGCCCTTGCACTGAAAGGAGTACGGAATATCAACATAGACGCCGCTGCCGCCGTACTGGCGTATAAATCGCGGATAAATAAAATATTTAATACCCAAGAGGCGGTATGCGAGGTATTTAACTTATACATCGAAGGGGATGACGAAGATTTTGACGCATACTGCGCGGCTTTAGACGCGGTTACAGGTCAAGCGCGCAGCAAAAAAAGCACGCTGACTAAACCGTAATAGACGTTAGGTTTCTCAATAAAACCGTTCATATTTATTTTAAATCCCGCTATATATAAAGTATGGCTAAGGGTGTTGGTAAAAGCTTTGCGGTGGCAATGCTGATTGTTGGGTCTATTGTGGGCGCGGGCTTTGTTTCGGGCAGAGAACTGGTTTCGTTTTTCGGTTCGGGCATTTCGCCGCTTATCGCTATTCCGTGCGCCGTTTTTATTTTTATACTGTCGGTGCTGTTTTTGTTTATCGGTTCGCGCCTAAACGCAAAAAACATCTCCGAAGTTAACGTAAAGCTTGCGGGGCGCTTTCATTTTGTAACGGACGTCTTTATTTTGGTAAACAATTTAATTGTACTGGCAGGAATGTTAGCGGCGGCGGACAGCTTAGGCGAGGCAAGCATCGCAAGCCTGGCGCCGCTGTATTCAATCATTTTTGGCGTGCTGTGCGTACTGGCGGTATTAAAGGGCGTTAAGGGTATGCTGAACATCAATAAAGCCGCCGTTCCCGTTATGGCGGCAACGGTAGTTTTTGTAGCAATTTTTACGCTGTTTGCACACGGCAGCGGCGGCGCGGCAAGGGGAGTGAGGTTGGCAAGCATAGGCGCGGCGGCCGTGTACGTCTGCATGAACATGATGCTAGCAAGCACCGTTATCACCACGCTAGGAAAAATGAACAAAAAAACCATTTTACTATCGTCTGCAATAGCGGCGCTTTTAATGGGCGCACTGGTGTGCATGCTGATACTGGCACTTAACGCACGCGGCCAAACAAACGCCGATATGCCCGTATTAGATATGGCAAAAGCTATCCACCCGTCCGTATACTGGATTATGATAGCCGTTTTAGCGGTAAGCATATTTACCACCATGCTAGTGGCTATGGGCGGCTTAGTATCGTGGTTTGAAGGACTTTTCGGCAAACGCTTTTTTTCGGCGGTGCTGATACTGGGCGCGGCGTTTATACTGTCTAACTTAGGCTTTTCTAACGTGGTACGCTTCTTATACCCCGTAATCGGCGCACTAGGCGTAATTTACACCCTACTAGGCCTAATCTTCGCCGCCAAAACCCTCCCACTAAAACCCCTACTTAAACGCCGCCCAAAACCCACCCGCTAAACATGGAGAATGGAGAATGGAAAATGGAAAATGGAAAATGGAGAATGGAGAATGTCGGCTAATGATTTTAAAATAATTGCCGCTAAAAAATTCCCCTCTGATTGACGCGCGCTAATAGACCGCAGAAAAATTCCCCTCTTGAGGGGTGGACGCGAAGCGGACGGGGTGGAAAGAAAAACCTATACCCAAAATCGGACGGAGTAGAAAAAACAACTTAGCAAAAAGCTGTGGTTGAGGGCTTTTAATTTGCGCGCGAAAAAACGATTGTGGATAAGCATCATCCGCAAAAAATAAAAAAGTAGGATTTTATCGAATTTTATACAATTTTGTTGCAAAAATCGCTTGACATAGACGACGACGACGACGACGTATACTTTTTATCATGCAATATAGTGTGGATAACTCTATTTTTGCAAATAAAAATGTACCTTAGACGGCAGGAATTTTACTTATGGATTTAGAAGAAAAGGCATTAAGGCCCCGAATAAATTGCCCCTCATGCGGTTGGCCTAACGGAATAACCCTAAAAATTTGTTCCGACTGCGGCGCGTCTTTACTGCAAGAAAGTATAGCCCTCGAAGAAGTCTTGCAAGATACCACATCCCCCGAAGAAACAGTGCAAGAAGAAAAAAACACCCAAAAAACCTTTTGGATTGTATGTATATGCCTATCTGCAATGCTTGTTGTGTTAGAGTTATTTCCATCTCTTGGGTTATTTCCATCTCTTGGGTTAGTGCCATTTTTTTGGTTAGTGTCATCTATTAATCTGGTTTTTTTTACTATCACTATACTCATGTTGTGTACCTCTGTATTCATGTTGATTTTCTCTAAATTTAGGTCAAAAAAGACTGCCAAAACCGCGCTTTCCTTTAAAACTTTTAGCATTGTTTGTATTTGCACGGCTGTGTTTTTTGTTCTATATAGTGTATTTGTTCTATTTAGTGTAATGAATGTATTAGTAAGCCGATATTCTTTTTTGCCGAGTCAATTATGGTTGTTTAATGTTGTTTTTAGTATTCTTATGCTTGCGGCTGCGATTGCGGGTTTAGTTCGGGCTGTTGTTATGATGTGCAAAAAAAAGTTTGTCGGCAAAACAGTTTCCACTAAAGCTATTTTTATCTTTGCAGTGTGTGTTGCGACATTCTATATTATTTGGATGCTTGTTACGTTAGGGGAAGTAATTCTTTTCGCTTTCATAAATTTCATTGTATACCTTGCTTTGCTGTTAAAAACCACTGCCGCTAAACGAAAATTACCAAACGGCAAATTTATAGGCACAAAGGGTACAAAAGCATACGGCGGCGCGGCGGTTGTGCTAAGCGAAATCTTTGCGTGGCTAAATGTAGCCGTTATAGTTGTATACATTATTTTGATGATTATATTTGTCGGTGGTTCTAACAACGAAATAGATTCTTTTGGAGCTGCGCTATACCTTACAAGCTGGCTTGTTACGTTTATTTTGATTACCACCGCTGTTTCGGCTGTGGTAAAAAGTAAAATGCGCAAAGGCGGAGGGTGGCCGGGGTCAACGGCTTCTTTTTGGGTAATTATGATTATCGGCATTATAGGCTACGCGATAATTCAAGCCGCTAGCAAACAGCTAAAAATAAATGTGCCGCAAGGCGAAGCGCAGGGCAATGAGGGGAAAACCGTAATAGAAGACCAATTCGGTAAAAAAACCGAACTGCAAAAGAACGGGGCGGGGTATCATAAAGCCCACACAAACTACGGCGGAGGCGATTCGCAAGAAAAATACGCCAAAGACAAAACGCCTGGCAGCGATAAATTCATAAAGCTAGAAAGCGACGAATACGTAGACAATTTTGGCAATATCCGCAAATACGATAAGTAAATCTAAAAACACACAATCCAATAAACCCTTATTAAAAGATTTGCAAAAACAGCGGGGGATATGGTATACTGACGGTATGGACAAGTCGTACAACCCGAAAGCTTTCGAGCAGAAAATTTACGCGCGCTGGCTAGAAAACAACTATTTCGCCGCCGCGCCCGACAAAAACAAAAAGCCGTTTACCATTATGATGCCGCCGCCTAACATTACGGGGCAGTTGCACATGGGGCACGCGCTGAACAACTCTATCCAAGACGCCCTAACGCGCTACAAACGCATGAGGGGCTTTATGGCGCTTTGGCTGCCTGGCACCGACCATGCCTCTATCGCTACGGAGGTTAAAATTGTAGAAAAGCTTGCCGCTCAGGGCATAGATAAAAAAAGCTTAGGGCGCGAGGGCTTTTTAAAAGCGGCGTTTGACTGGAACGACCAATACGGCGGCCGCATTGTAGAGCAGTTAAAGCAATTAGGCTGTTCGTGCGACTGGAACCGCAAAGCCTTTACTATGGACGAGCGTTGTAGCAAAGCGGTGCGCGAGGTGTTTGTACGCCTATACGAAAAAGGGCTGATTTATCGCGGCGAGCGCATGATAAACTGGTGCACCGAATGTAAAACCGCCCTTTCAGACGCAGAGGTAGAGCATAAGGAGTCGGCATCGGGCTTATGGTACTTAAAGTATCCCGTGCAAGGCGCGGACGGCGAATTTATCACCGTTGCCACCACGCGCCCCGAAACCATGCTAGGCGATACGGCAGTAGCGGTAAATCCTGGCGATAAGCGTTACGTTAATTTCATCGGCAAGTCGCTTGCGTTGCCGCTTACGGATAGAATTATCCCCGTAATTGCGGATAGCTATGTAGATGCGGCGTTTGGTACGGGCGCGGTTAAAATCACGCCCGCGCACGACCCTAACGACTTTGAAATAGGTCAACGCCACAAGCTTAACCGCATTGCCGTTATGGACGACGGCGGCGTTATGAACGAAAACGCAGGCGCATACAAGGGCTTAAACCGCTTTGACGCGCGCAAAAAAATTGTACACGACATGCAGCAAAAGGGCTTACTGCATAAAACCGAAAGCCGCAAAAACAACGTAGGCTGCTGTTACCGCTGCGATACGGTGGTAGAGCCGATGGTTTCGCTGCAATGGTTTGTTAGTATGCAGCCGCTTGCAACCCCCGCTATTCAAGCGGTAGAAAGCGGCAAAATTAAATTTGTCCCTAAGCGGTTCGAAAAAATTTATATGCACTGGATGCGCAACATCCGCGACTGGTGCATTTCGCGGCAGCTGTGGTGGGGGCACCGAATCCCCGCGTTTTACTGCACCGCGTGCGGCAACGAGGAGGTTTCGCGGCACGATTTAACGGCGTGCACAGCTTGCGGCGGTTCCGTTAAGCAAGACGAAGACGTGTTAGACACATGGTTTTCGTCTGCGCTGTGGCCGTTTTCTACACTGGGCTGGCCCGACAAAAACGCAGATTTAGATTATTTTTATCCAACCGATGTTTTGGTTACCGCCTACGACATCATATTCTTTTGGGTTGCGCGCATGATTTTTTCGGGCTTAGAGCAAATGGGGGATATCCCGTTTTCTACCGTGTACATCAACGGATTAGTGCGCGATGCCAAGGGCCGCAAAATGAGTAAGTCCGCCAACAACGGCATAGACCCTTTGGACATCATAGACCAATTCGGCACCGACCCTTTACGCTTTTCATTAATGAACGGAATCGCGCCGGGCGGCGACCAACGGTTTTCCGCCGATAAAATAGAGGGCTGCCGCAACTTTATGAATAAGCTGTATAACGCGGCAAAATTTGTTATGTTAAATTGCGCCGATGCGGTTATCGTCCCCGACATAACCGCCCATAAAAAGCTTTCTGCGGCAGATAACTGGATACTGGCGCGTTATAATACCGCCGTTAGCGCCGTAACACGCGCCTACGATAAATTTGACGCAGGGCAGGCGGCGCAGCGGCTGTACGACTTCACACGCAACGAATTTTGTGACTGGTACGTAGAGCTTGCCAAAGCCGATTTAGCCGACCCCGAACGCCGCAAAGTTACGCAAAATGTATTGCTGTACGTATTGCGCGGCATATTAAAAATGCTGCACCCTGTTATTCCGTTTATCACGGAAGAAATTTATATGCAGCTGCCTAACCGCGACGCCCAAAGCATCATGATATCCGAATTCCCTAAATCCGTTAAAACCCCCGCAAAGCAAGCCCGCAGCGCGGCAGAGTTCGAGCATATTATTCAGCTTATCCGCGCCGTCCGCGCCTTCCGCGCCGAAAAAAACGTGCCGCCGTCCAAGCGTACCGCGCTGTACCTTGTGCCGACAGCAGACGTATCCGCACCGCTTACACAATCGGTAGGGTACATTAAACGGCTTGCGGCCGCTACGGAAGTGTTTTTCCTAACGCCGTCCGTGCCTAGCGCGCAGCTGCTAACCGCCGCTGCCGCCGCATATATACCGTCCGCCGATTTAACCGATAACGCGGCCGAAAAAGCACGCCTGTTAAAAGAGCTTGCCTTTGCCGAAGCCGAATTAAAATTAGCGCAAACAAAGCTTAACAACGCAGGCTTTACGCAAAAAGCACCCCAAGCCCTCATAGACGCCGAGCGCGAAAAGGTACAAAGATTTACCCAAACCGTTTCAAAATTAACCCAATCCCTAAAGAACTGACATGAAAGAAATGATTAAACAATCCAAAAAGTATAAGCAGTTAGAAAAAAACTTGCAGCAAAAGTACAAAAACCGCCGCGAAAACGAGGTGGATTTATCGCGCGACGATTTTAAAGACGGCAAACTCAGTGCGCTAGGGTACTTCCGTTTAAAACAGCAATGCACGCATATCGATACTTTTACCGAAGTAGAAATTAAATTAGACCCCGATTGCGCGGCATTTCAAGAGGATTTAACCGAAACGCTGGAATACTTAGGTTCGCGCGAATTGCAGCAAGTAAAAAAAGATAAGCGTCAAAACCGCACGGCCGCGCTTATCCTGATGTTAGGCGGAATATTGTGTTTTGCGTTAAGCTACGGGCTAAGCTTTATAGAGCACAGCTTAGGCGTACTAAACGAAATCATTATTATAGCAAGTTGGGTTTTTGTTTGGGGCGCGATAGAAAAGCAGTTTTTCGCCTCACGCGAACTGCAAGATAAACGCCTAAAATTGCTGCAAATCATTTCAGCAAAAATTACCGTGCGCGAAAATCCGCCCGCGCCTACGCCTTTGCCGCCTGACGCACCTTAAAATCAATCAGTGCTTTTGCTAACTGGTCGGGGCAGGACGTACCCTGACGGCATTGAATGCCCGAAAGCTTTTCAATAATATAATCTATGTTTTGCCCCAACGAAAGCCTTGCAATGCCTTGCGCATTGCCCGAACAGCCGTTAATAAATTTACAGGTAACTAACGTATTATTTTGCACGTCAAAAATGATTTGCTTTGCACATGTTCCCGCAGTTCGAAATGATTCCATAGTAGTGTAAACTCCTTTCTTGTTGTATTATAAAAGCAGTATAACATAGGTTATAGGAGCTTGTCAATAGATAAATTAATCAATCAACTGTTCATGCAGTAAAAAATAAATCTGCGAGGCTTTTTCGTCCCACTTGCGCGCTACCGATTTAGCCGTACCGCGCCCCGACACGTTAAGCTTTATCTCTAACAGCGATTGCGACGGGTCTAAAATTTTCATTTCCACCGTATGCGTGCCGTTAGGGTTTTGATAATACTTGCAAAAATACTCTTGCTTGCGCCTAAAACGCATGCGGTTATCTTTAATAAAATCGGTAATCTCATCACGCAGCGAGGCAGGGACGCGCATGTAAAAGTGCGATAAGCACATTCTGCCGTCGGGCGTAATCGAATAAAATATTTTATTTTCATGGTCGGATAGGTAAATAAAGCCCGCCTCTAAAAGCTGTCCGACGGCCTCTTTACATTCCATCCAAGGTATCCAGTTATTGCTTTGACTGGCAATATCCAACACATTGTTTTCTAATATAGGAAATTCCATCTTGTCGAAGATAAACAACAAAATCAGTTTATTGACGCTGGAATTAACCGAAAGTTCCATAGCTGTCCTTAATTTTGGCTAAAAAATCGCTTTAAGCGAAGCTGCTTAATTTTTAGTGCCGCAGCTGCCGCAGAACGAACCGCCGTCCAAAGCCGCGCCGCATACACTGCAAGCAGCAGGGGCAGAGGAGGTTTCGGCTGACGAATCGAAAGAGGACGTATATGCCGCCGCGTCCGTGCTTGCCGACGAATCGGTCGTGCCTGCATTTTCGTATTGCTTGTAGAAATTTTCGTCTGATTTATTGCTTTTCTTTTTAAATTTTTCCACCAACAGAATAACGGCAAACGCTACGTATCCTATGGTTAAGCCTACGCCCACGTCTATCCACAATGCGGCTACAAACTCAGGGTACTCAAATAATGTGCCTAATGAAACCCCGTTCATAGCGCACCATATCGACATGTAAATCAGCGTGGAAACCGCGATACCCACAAGAACCAACACCGCACCTATGATAATGGGCAGCGGGGATTTGCTGTCTTTGTTAAAGAAGCGGTACGCCATTACAAAGCCTGCGCCCATCAATGCCCCTCCAACCCACGCGATATAACCCAGTACGCCCAAGACGATGTAAATTGCACAACCGCCTAAAAACGCACCAGTTCCTGCCAGAATTCCTTTCATTTTGTTTGACATAAATCTTTTTCTCCTTTTTTTATTTTTTTAAACCTATAATAGGTTCAAGATTACTTACTTAAATTCTCCATTCTCCATTGCTTAAATTAAAGCTTGCAGCTTTAATTTATGCCTTACCGTTGCAGCCCAACACGTTTACCAACTTATGCTTTACACATTCTTTAATCAGTTCTCTTGCAGGCGCAAGGTATTGACGCGGGTCAAAATGCGCGGGATTTTCGGTAAAGTGCTTACGGATTGCCGCCGTAAACGCCATACGCAAATCCGAGTCTATGTTAATCTTGCATACCGCGCTTTGCGCAGCCTTGCGCAGCATAGCCTCCGGCACGCCTTTCGCGCCGGGCATAGAGCCGCCGTTTTCTTGAATCATCGTTACATATTCGGGCAGTACGCTAGACGCGCCGTGCAATACGATAGGGAAGTTAGGTACACGCTTTGCAATATCCTCTAAGATATCAAAACGCAGTTTGGCATCGCCCTTAAATTTAAACGCGCCGTGGCTGGTGCCGATTGCAATAGCTAAGCTGTCTACGCCGGTACGCGCCACAAATTCCTCTACCTGCGCGGGGTCTGTGTAGCATGCGTCTGCATCAGATACGTTTACATCGTCCTCAATGCCTGCAAGACGCCCCAATTCCGCCTCTACGGTTACGCCCTTATCGTGCGCAAGCTTTACTACGCGGCTGGTGATTTTAATGTTTTCCTCAAACGAGTGGTGCGAGGCGTCTATCATTACCGACGTAAAGCCGTCTTCGATAGCGGATTTACATAATTCGTAGCTGTCGCCGTGGTCTAGGTGCAAGGCAATCGGTAACCCCGAATCCTCTACGGCGGCCTCTACTAATTTTCTTAGATACAAGGGGTTGGCGTATTTGCGCGCACCCGACGATACCTGCAATATAAGCGGTGCTTTTTCTTCCTTAGCAGCCGATACAATGCCTTGAATCATCTCCATGTTGTTCACGTTAAACGCGCCGATGGCATAGCCTTCTTTATAGGCCTTTTTAAACATTTCCGTTGTGTTGAGTAGTGGCATAAAAATCCTCCAAAAAATTAAGTAAAAATTAAACGTATGTCTATTATACTATATATTATTTCATTTGGCAACTATATTCAATACTAAATTCTCATTGACATTGTGCGTTAAGTAGTTTATACTATTAAAAAACCCTACGGAGGCTTCCCGATGCTGGTTCCTGCAAAATGCACACAATGCGGCGCGAATATCAAGGTAGACGACGAGTTAGACGCAGCGGTATGCACGCATTGTCAAACGGCTTTTATTACGCAAAAGGCGATTCACAACTACAACACGCACGTTACCAACAAAATCGTGCTGGACGCAAGCGCGCAGGAAAGCCTGCTTAAAGACCTTTCCACCCTAGCCGCCGCCGAGGAACGCTGCGAAAAGCTGTACGCGTTGGCAGAATACGCCGAGGTAGGCGTAGTGGCTTTAACCATGATACAAAAGTGGCCCGAATCGCACTTAGGCTATTTGTGGGAAATTAAAAGCTTTAGAGAATTTTATAATTTTAACACCGAAAAATATCAAGAAAGCATAGACTGGCGCGTTAAGCTGCACACCTCCGCAAGCGTGTTTGTGGGCGGTTCGGTACGCCACCCGATGTACGCGCATTATCAAAAGCTTATCAAACACCTCACCCCTCAGCAGCTCACTCAATACGCAGACGTGATTGAAACTGCCAAAAAGATTTTTACCGACTTTCAACAAGCCTTGTCTAAATTTGTAGCCAAATGTAAAAAAGGACACGCAATCAATATGGGCATATCGCTTACCGCATTGGCGGCAACGGTGCTGACGGCGGTTTTAAGCGCGATATACAACTTAGTAGGGCTGGAAATTGCCTTTATTGTATTATCCATATTAGTGCTTTTTGTTCCGATTTGGTTTATTGTCTGTTTTACCTACTATAACGCTTTCAATAAACGCATACTATCCGATACATACACCTTATAGGAGAGTTAAATTTAACTATGATAGACCCCCGCCTTGCAACGCTTGCACACAATTTAGTAAACTATTCCGTCGCCGCCAAAAAGGGCGACAGGGTGCTTATCGAGGCAAACGGCGTCGATGCCGTTTTTGTTGCCGCGCTGATAGAGGAGGTTTACCGCGCCGAAGCCTTGCCGTTTGTAGAAATATCCGACTCTAAAATTCAACGCGCCCTGCTAAACGGGCTTACCGAACCGCAAGTAAAGGATTTAGCGCGCTACGCGTGTATGCGCATGAACGAAATGGACTGCTATATCGGCGTGCGCGGCGGCCAAAACATTTACGAAACCGCAGACGTTCCGTCCGATAAAACGCTGCTGTACGCCAAATTGTACGCGCACCCCGTTCACCATAATATCCGCGTAGCCAAAACGCGCTGGGTAATTTTGCGCTACCCCAACGAGTCCATGAGTCAGCTTGCGCAAATAAGCACTAAGCAGTTCGAGGATTTTTATTTTGATGTGTGCAATTTAGATTACGCCAAAATGGATAAGGCAATGGACGCGCTGATTTGCTTACTTGACAAAACCGATACGGTGCGCATCACCGCGCAAAACACCGATATAACCTTTTCTATAAAGGGGATACCCAGCAAAAAATGCAGCGGCCACATGAATATCCCCGACGGCGAGGTGTATACCGCGCCCGTTAAAAACAGCGTAAACGGACGCATTACCTACAACGTGCCGTCCGTGCGCGAAGGGAAAAAGTTTGAAAATGTAGAGCTAACGTTTAAAAACGGCAAAATTATACAAGCGCAAGCAGGCGCACTTACCGAGCGGCTTAATCAAATATTAGATACCGACGAGGGCGCGCGCTACGTAGGCGAATTTGCTTTCGGCGTTAATCCCTTTATCACTAAGCCGATAGGCGATATTTTATTTGACGAAAAAATTGCGGGTTCTATCCACTTTACGCCTGGCAGCTGCTACGAAGATTCGGCAAATAACGGAAACACCTCCGCCGTGCACTGGGATTTAATTTTAATGCAAACGCCCGAATACGGCGGCGGCGAAATTTTTCTAGACGGCGTTTTGATACGCAAAGACGGAATGTTTGTACCCAAAGAACTAACATGCCTAAACCCCGAAAAGCTAAAGTAATGGATAATATCGCTTTCAGCGAATGGATAATGGAAAATGGATAATGGAAAATGTCAGCTAACAATTTAAAATAAACACCTTAAAAAAATTCCCCCCTGTGTTGTACTCTGCGGAAAGCCATTAAAAAATTCCCCTCTTTGAGGGGTGGCAACGAAGTTGACGGGGTGGAAAGAAAAGCCTATCCCCCCAATCAGACGGGGTAGAAAGAAAATATAAAATGTAGAAAGAAAAATAAAACAAACAAAAACATAAAAGAAGAACTGCCGTTTTAAGCCCAAAAAGGAGAGGGTATGAGTAATATAGAAGAAGAAAAAACCGTTTCTGCCGAAACCGCAGAGCCTGCCGCCGAGCCTGCCGCTGAGGAAACTATTTCAGAACAGCCTGCCGTAGAACCTGCCGAAACCGCAGAACAGCCTACCGCCGAGCCTGTCGCAAAAACCGCCGAGCCAAAGGCACTTACGCCTGTCGAGGTAGAGCTAAAAGTAGACGCGCCGACGGTTACCGCGTTTTTGCGCCGCCGCATGCTGCAACGCATTTGGATTCCTTTAGCCGTACTTGCAGGGATATGTATTTTTATCGGCGGTATGCTGTGCGGCATGATAGACGAACTGGCTATCGGCTTAACGCTTATCGGGGCAGGCGTAATCATATCGCCCGCCACGCTAGGGTTTAGTTTACTTATGGTACAGTTCCGCGCCGCCAAATTACCGGAGGTTACATCTAACAAAACCGTGCGGCTAACCTACGGCGAGAATATTTCGGGCGTAGAAAAAGCAGACGGCACAGCCGACAAAAAAGTATCCTACACATGGGACAGCATTATTAAAGCAGCAGAAACCAAACAGTACTTTTATCTATACGTTAATTCCGCCGCCGCCCTAATCGCACCCAAAAACGGCTTTATACAAGGCACGCCCGAAGACCTCCGCACCCTAATCGCCCAAAAACTCCCCGATAAAACTTCGCAATAACCGCTAAAAATCACTTGCATTTTTTTAAACGCCTATGTTACTATGTATAGGCAATCCTTTTGCACAAATAAATTTTTTTTGGAGGAACTAAAATCACTATGGCAAAATCAGTAACAAAAGTAGGTATCAACGGCTTCGGACGTATCGGACGTTTGGTGTTCCGTTCATCAATCGGGCGCAGCGATGTAGAAGTCGTCGGCGTAAACGACCCGTTTATCGATGTTGCGTACGCTAAGTACATGTTAGAGTACGATACCGTACACGGACGCTTTTCGGGCGATGTTAAGGTAGACGGAAACGCACTAGTCGTAAACGGCAAAAAAATTGTTTTCTATGCCGAAAAAGACCCCGCCAACATCCCGTGGAGCGCGTGCGGCGCAGAATACATTTTAGACTCAACAGGCGTGTTCTGCGATACAGAAAAATGTTCGGCGCACTTTAAAGGCGGCGCAAAAAAGGTAGTTATTTCCGCGCCCGCAAAAGACGCACAAACCCCTACATTTGTATGCGGCGTAAACCTGGATAAATACGAAAAAGGCATGAAGGTAGTATCCAACGCCTCTTGCACCACCAACTGCCTAGCACCCTTAGCTAAGGTAATCAACGATAAATTCGGCATTGCCGAAGGCTTAATGACTACCGTCCACGCCACCACCGCCACCCAAAAAACGGTGGACGGCCCCAGTTCTAAGGATTGGAGAGGCGGCCGCGCGGCGGCGGGCAACATCATTCCGTCCTCAACGGGCGCGGCAAAAGCGTGCGCGCTGGTTATCCCCGAATTAAAGGGCAAGCTTACGGGCATGGCGTTCCGCGTGCCTACGCTTAACGTATCGGTAGTAGACCTTACGGTAAAGCTTAAAAAGGCTACCACCTACGAGGAAATCTGTAAAGAAATTAAAAAAGCGGCAGACGGTTCTATGAAAGGCATTTTAGCCTACACCGACGAAGACGTTGTTTCGTCCGACTTTATTTCCGATTCGCGCACCTCTATTTTTGACGCAAAGGCGGGCATCGCGCTTTCGGATACATTCTTTAAGCTGGTTTCGTGGTACGATAACGAGTGGGCATATTCATGCAAATGCCTAGATTTAATCGCACACATGTCCGCCGTAGACGCTAAGTAATTTTCAATACACTTGTATAGTACAAAACGGACTGTCTTTTTTAGACAGTCCGTTTTTTTATCCGAAATTCTCCATTCTCCATTCTCCATTCTCCATTAATTTAAAGTTGTACAAACGCTATAATCAAGCAAATAATTGCCGCGCCGTTTATGGCTATCGAAACAATCCCGATTTTAGACGCGGTATTAAATACCGAAAAGATAGAGGTTATCAGCGTAGAAATCGCCGCGATAATCAACAGCGGCAAAAACGCTACTTTTAACAGCGCGTCCGAAACCATAGCATATACTATACAAGACGTCAACGCCGCGCTAAAAGAAAACACGGCCAACAATAACGAAATTATACCCATAAACCTACGGTACTTAACGGCTTCCATACTTTCAGTATACCACACCTCAAAAATAAAGTCTAATACTTAAAATACGCCAAATAAAAAATTCCCCTCTTGTAGGCGCGACGCGGCGGCTATTAAATAAGTGGCAATAGAAAAATTCCCCTCTTGAGGGGTGGCTGCCGACAGGCAGACGGGGTGGAAAGAAAACCCCATACCCCCTCAGACGGGGTGGAAAGTACTTGACACAGCCTTTATAAGTATGCTACCATAAGATTATCCTACCAAAGGAAACACTTCCCAAGAGAGAACGCTGTATGAAACTGCAAAATATTATCGATATGTATACGCACGACGTCTTTAAAAAAGACGGAAAATCTTCCGCCGCGCAAAAAGAGTTTTTAAAGCATATCCCCGCTAGAATTTTACAGCTAGAAGCCGACCATACCAAGCGCAACAAAAGCGGCGTAACAAAAGGCGAGGCGGTATATAAGTTTGAGGTTAATCCTATTTCAAAATATGTTACGATAGAATATTTTGAGCATCGCGACCAAGGCAAGCCCACAATGGCGCTGTACGTAAGCCACACCACACCCGCCTTAAAAATTATCGGCGCAAAGCTGCAAAAAAAGTTTTTTATGCAGTTTACCTATCAAAACGGTACGGTAACGCAAGAATTAAAATTTGAGTAACATACTAGGAAAGAAGTCATCGTCGGATTGCCGCTACGCTTGCCTTGCCGCCTCAATCGAGTATTAGGTATACACTCAATCGGCGGCGCGGCAACTGTTGCGGCACTGCGACGCGACTTCTTTCCTAGGAAAAATTATACGGCGGCAAAAGCCGACTGCATTTAAAAGGAGTTAAAAAAGGTTTTATATATGATTTGTTCAGAATGCGGCTATACGATGGCAAACGGTGCGTACAAATGCCTCTGCTGCGGAAACATAATTAAATCGCTTAGGATATTATCCGAAGAAGAACAAAAAAACCGCCAAGAAAACGGCGGGGACGATTGTAAAATTATCGACCCCAAAAACGTATTTTTAGGGCGCGCTGCGCAGCGGCGCGGCGGCGGCGTATTTGACAACCTATTCGGCGGTTCGATTTTCGGCGGTTCTATGTTTGGCGGCGGTTCGATTTTCGGTTCGCTGTCGGGCGTGTTAGACCAAGTTTTCGGCGGAATATTCGGGCATGGCCTGCACGAACACGCTTTCGACGACGAGCCCGAAGAACCCGAAGAACCGCAAGAATCTCCCAAAAGCATACCCAAAACCCACATCATTCACGAAGTAGAGTATTACGAATCCTGCGAGCCCGACAAAAAAAACAACAAAAAAAAGAAGTAGAGCGACCTAAAACGTTGTATTATTTTTAATGCTTTTATTTGAAGTTTTCGCGCCGCTTTTTTCAAACGCGTTATAATCGGATACGGTTAAAAGCACCGTTCCTACCAAAATAAAAAAATCGGATAAAATTTGCAACTCCTCAGGCGGGGTTTCTTTTGCTATTTGTAAGCCTGCGGCGGTTGCCAGCAGCACCAGTTTTTCGCCGCTTAATGCTTTCATGCTACTGTATATATTATACGCTTGCATTAAACGTGCTAATCCGCACGGTTAATTTTTGCAGAAAAAGGCTTGTTTGACGGTTTCTTTTGTGTTATACTAATAGGAAAGCCTTGTATAATAACTTTTGCTTATTGTTCATTATACAGGGTTTTAATAAGGGAAGTACCCAAGCTAGATGTTTAACGAAATTATCCATTCGATAATCGAGGCCGAAAAAAAAGCGGAAGAAATTTCCGCACAAGCGCAGGCAGATTGTGCCGCGATACTTTCTGCTGCCGAAACAGCTGCGGCAGAACTTTTACGTGCGGCAGCGGAAAACGCAAAAAACATCACTAAGCAAGGTAAGCAGCAAGCGGCATCGGTTGCAGAGGACAAGCAAGAAAAAACTAAATCGCAAAACGCAGCCGCAAACGAGAAAAACATAGAAAAAGCAATCAAAGCAATAACGGACGGGTTTATACAAAAGTATGGCAATAGTTAAAATGAAAAAGCTGTCGCTTATCGGATTAGAGAGCGAGCGCGCTAAAATTTTAAACGTCCTTTCCGCACTGGGCACGGTAGAGCTGAAGGATACGGGCGAAATCAACCAAACCAGACGCGAAGTAAACCAAACGCAAAAGGATATTTTGCTTGCAAAAATGAACCGCCTTGAATTGTTTTTTGATTTTGTGAAACAAGCTAAGTCGCCGCGCGCGCCCGAATTTAAGCACGAACAGCTTATTAGCGCGCCCGAATCCGAAAACAGATTGCTAATCGAGGTGGATAAAAGCCAAAACATACAAGCTAAAATCAACGCCTTAGACGCACGCATATCAAACCTTTCGGCTGAAATTGTTCAGCTTGCCCCGTACTGCGTTTCAAACACTCCGCTAAACGCAGCCCGCGATACCCGTTACACCGCAAGCTTACTGGGCGTTGTAAATAATGTAGATTTAAAATCACTGCAAGCCTTGCAGCGCACCTATACAAAAGCGGAAATTGTTTTTAAAGAGTTCCAAAAAAACGGCTATGTACTTTTTGCGGTTTGCTTACACTCCGATAAAGAAACGCTTTCTGCCGCACTGGGCGCATTAGGCTTTGCGCCTTGCGCGTTTAGCTATTCAGTAACGGCGCAAGAAGTAACGCGTAAGCTACAAGCCGAGATTGAAGCACTGCAAGCCGAGCGCGCCGAACTGGTTAGCGAGGGTGCGGCTTTAAGCGCGTTTACAGACGAGGTTAAACTATTATACGATTACTATAACATCGAGCACCAAAAGGAAAGCGGCAACGGTTCTATCAGCAAAACAGAGCAAACCTTCTTTTTAGAGGCGTGGCTGCCCGCCGAACAGGAAACACAAGTACACGAAGCGGTAAACCATACGCTTAGCGTTTCGGAAATAGTTTTTTCTAAACCCGCAAAATCCGAAGAGCCGCCCGTTTTAGTAAAAAGCAATAAATTCGGCGAGCCTTTCAGCATGATTACCGATATGTACGGAAAGCCGAGCTACCGCGAAAAAGACCCTAACACGGTGTTAGGAATTTTTTATTTTATTTTCTTTGGTCTGTTGTTAGCCGACGTAGGCTACGGACTGGTTATAACGTTGGTTTCACTTATCGTACTACTGGCGGTTAAACCCAAAAAAGAAACCGCTAAGCTATTTAAAATATTTTTATTCGGCGGCATAAGCTGTATAATTTGGGGCGTGCTGTTCGGCAGTTGGTTTATGGTACAATCCTCCGCGCCGCTATTGCGTCCTCTTTGGTTTGACCCGATGGAAAACTCTATGGATATGATTGTGCTGACGCTGTTTTTCGGCATGCTGCACATCATGGCAGGTTTTGCTATGCGCGCGTACAACAAAATCAGCAAGCGCAGAGTGCTAGACGCAGTGCTAGACGACTTTACGTGGATAGGGGTATTTATAGGCGTAATGCTGGCAATAGCGGGCATGGGCGTGGTGCGCTTTATTCCCGCTAACCCTATACTCACGCAAATCGGTTGGTATACCGCACTGGGCTTTTTGGCAGTACTGGTGTTTACGGGAGGCAGGCGCAATAAAAAAATCGCGGCAAAGGTGTTTGGCGGTGCAGGCAATTTATACGCGGCAGTCAATTTATTTTCGGACGTTTTAAGCTATTTAAGGCTTTTCGGCTTAGCACTGGCAGGTACGGTTTTAGGGCAGGTCTTTAACACACTGGGGCTTTCCTTTATGTCGGGCAGCGTGTTCGGCTATATCATGGGCGGCATCGTACTGCTGATAGGGCACACCTTTAATCTTGCGCTGAATTTGCTGGGGATTTATATCCATAACAGCCGATTACAGCTTATAGAATTCTTTTCAAAGTTTTACACCGGAGAGGGCAAAGCGTTTAAAGCCTTTGCGGGAGAAACAAAATATATAACCCTAAAAAAATAAAAAAACAAAGGAGTTAAAATTATGTTTGAAATGGGTCATGTGCTTGCTATATTAGGCGCAGGTCTGGCGGTTATTCTGCCGGGGATAGGTTCGGCGTATGCCGTTGCTAAGGCGGGGCAGACAACGGCGGGGCTTACCTCCGAAAAGCCTAAACTATTTATCAGAGCATTCTTTTTGCATATTTTTCCGGCAACAAACGGGATATACGGATTTGTAGCGGGCTTTTTAATTTTGCAAAACATATGGTCGGGCGGCGCACTGGTAGAAATGACGCTGACGCACGGACTGGGGCTGCTGTTAGCCGCGCTGCCGATTGCGATAGTGGGCTGCTTAGGCGCGTTTGCGCAAGGCAGAGTTTCTAGGGCAAGCATCCAAATGCTGGGTAAACAGCCCGATTCGTTCGGAAAAGGCCTTATGCTTACGGGTATCGTAGAAATGTACTGTATCCTTGCGCTGGTTATCACCATCTTTTTAATCGGTTAAGCCTTAAACGGAAAAAAATATATGAGCGGAAAAGAACAAATTATACAAAGCATTTTATCCGATGCGCAAGAAAACGCAGAAAAGCTTTTAATTGCCGCACGGCAAAAAGCGGACGAACTAACTGCCCGCGCCGAAACACAAGCGGCGCAGCTTTTAGCCGATGCCCGTCAGCAAAACAAAAATTTGCTTGCCCAAGCCGTACAGCGCGCCGAACAAGCTGCGCGTTTAGAGCGCGGCAAAAGCCTCCTTGCTGCCAAAAGACACCTACTTTTACGCTGCTTTTCCTCCGCGCTTGAAAAGCTTTCGGCCTTGCCGCAAAAGGAGTATCTTGCACTGATTGCAAGCCTTTTACGGCACGCGCAAAACGGCGATACGGTAGTGATTGCTAAAAAGGACGCAAATCAGATAACGCAAGCATTTTTAGACAAGCACGCTGCGCACAAGCTGCATTTAAGTAAAGAATTCGGAGATTTCACAGCGGGCATACGGCTTATTAACCCTAACTACGAGCAAAACCTAAGCTTCGAATTTTTACTGGAATACCTGCGCGAGGAGTTAGAACCCACGCTTGCAGGCATCTTATTTTAAAATCATGAACGATAACGCAACGCAAACTGAACAAAAAAGCTTTTGCTACGCAAACGGGCTGGTCAGCGCATTATCGCTTGCCTTGCTTACCAGCGATAAGCTTTTACAATTAGCGCAAAGCCCGTCGCTTGCGGACGCGCTTAAATTTTTGCGCGAAACAAAATTCGGCGCGGGCAAATCCGTCGAAAACCCCGAAGATTTCGAGCAGCTTTTGCAAACCGAGTGGGAAAGCGTTACAGAATTTATCAGCGCGCAAAGCGCGCAAAAAGCGGCAACGGATTGCTTTTTGCTTGCGCACGATATCCATAACCTTAAAGTATTAACCAAGCAAAAGTATCTGCGGCTAACCGAAAGCGGCGTTCCGCTTTTGCGCGGCGTATATCCCGTTCAAAGCCTTACAACATCGGTACTGCAAGACGACTATTCGGCGTTACCCAAAGAAATCGCGCAAGGCCTAGAAGATATCGACAAGCAATTTTATTTAGGTAACCGAAAGCCCTCCGTTATAGACGCTCTGCTGCAAAAAGCGTATTACAAAACGGTAACGCGCTTACTTAAAAGCTGTAAAAGCCCGCAGCTTAAAGCTTATTTCACCATCGAAATAGACTGCAAAAACATCTTGTCGCTGCTGCGCATAAAAAAGCACGGACTAACAAAGGACGCTCTAAGCTTAATGTTTATCGCGGACGGCGCTTTGCCCCGCAAGCTTTTTGACGCACTGTACGCCGCGCCCGCAGACGGCATATCCGCGCTGTTCGACGCAGAAGAAGCTTATCAGCCCTACCGCGATTTTATTAAAACCGCGCTGGCAGAATATAAAAATAATCTGCCGTTTACGCAAACCGAGCTGCTATATGTAGATATGCAAAACAAAATTATTGTGCCGCACAAATCAGATGTCGACGGAATTTTACCGCTTATACAGTACTATCTGGCAAAAAAAACCGAAATCGATAATTTGCGTTTAATAGTAGTTTGCATTAAAAACCGCATAGCGCAAAACGAAATAATTAAAAGGCTGCGTAAGGTGTATGTATAAAAGAGTAGGCGTTATCGGAAATGCATTCAGCGCGGCATTATTTAAAGCGGCAGGCTTAGAGGTTTTCGCCGCCGCAGACGGAAGTGCCGCGCGCGAGGCTTTATTAAAACTAGAAAAAGAAGGCTTTGCCGTTGTTTTCATTACCGAAGACTACGCCCAAGCCAATCAAGATATTCTATTGCGCCTAAAAACCAAAAGCTTTCCGGCGGTAATTCCTATCCCGTCTGCAAACGGCGCGGGCTCGGGCTTTGGACAAGCGGGCGTAAAACAAGACATCGAAAAAGCGTTAGGCTCGGATATCCTACTTTAAATCAGCAAAAGGAGAGGCGGATGCAGGGTAAAATAATAAAAGTTTCAGGGCCGCTGATTGTTGCCCAAAACATGGCGGACGTAAAAATGTTCGACGTAGTTAAGGTTTCAAATGCGGGACTTATCGGCGAGGTAATCGAACTGCGCGGCGATAAGGCCTCTATTCAGGTATACGAAGAAACTACGGGCTTAGGGGTAGGCGACCCGGTAAGCACAACGGGCGCGCCGCTTTCGGTAGAGCTAGCACCGGGTCTTATCGAAAGCATTTTCGACGGCATTCAACGCCCCCTGGACGCGCTGTATGCCGCCTCAGGCGACCGAATCGGACGCGGCGTAGCCGTTCAAGCCTTAAACCGCAAAAAATTATGGCAGTTTATTCCTTGTGTGCAAAAAGGCGCGCGCGTAACAACAGGCGATGTTTTAGGCACGGTGTTAGAAACTCCCGTAGTTCAGCACAAAATTATGGTACCGCACGGCGTTAGCGGAACGGTAACCTCCATTGCAGAAAAAAGTCAAAAAACCATTGTCGATGTCATTGCCTCCGTTAAATCAGACAGCGGCAAGCTAACCGAAATTACTATGCTGCAAAAATGGCCTGTGCGCAAGGGGCGTCCCTATAAAGAAAAGCTTTCGCCCGACGCGCCTATGATAACAGGGCAGCGCAGCATTGATACGTTTTTTCCCATCGCCAAAGGCGGCGTTGCGGCTATACCCGGCCCGTTCGGCAGCGGCAAAACCATCACACAGCACCAATTAGCCAAATGGGCAGACGCAGAAATCGTGGTATATGTCGGCTGCGGAGAGCGCGGCAACGAAATCACAGACGTGCTTAACGAGTTTCCTAAGCTTATCGACCCGCATTCGGGCGCTCCGCTTATGAAGCGCACCGTTTTAATAGCCAACACCTCCGACATGCCCGTAGCAGCACGGGAGGCGTCTATTTACACAGGCATCACCATCGCCGAATATTACCGCGACATGGGCTATAAGGTTGCTATTATGGCAGACAGCACCTCACGCTGGGCAGAGGCTCTGCGCGAGATGAGCGGCCGTTTAGAGGAAATGCCCGGCGAGGAAGGATACCCCGCGTATTTATCCGCACGACTAGCCGAGTTTTACGAGCGCGCAGGTACGGTTAAGTGCTTAGGCAGCGGCGAACAAACAGGCGCGGTAACGGCAATCGGCGCGGTTTCTCCCGCAGGAGGCGATTTATCCGAGCCTGTCTCCCAAGCCACATTGCGTATCGTTAAGGTGTTTTGGGGGCTTTCCGCCGCTTTGGCGTACCGCAGACATTTTCCCGCCATAGACTGGATTCTAAGCTATTCGCTGTATGCGGATAAATTGTCGGAATGGTATGCCGAACACGCCGCGCCCGAATTTCCCGAAATGGTTAAAGACGCTATGCGCATTTTGCAAGAGGAAAGCGAGTTAGAAGAAATTGTGCGGCTGGTTGGCGTAGACGCGTTATCGCCTCAAAACCGCATCACGATGGAAACCGCCAAATCCCTCCGCGAGGATTATCTGCACCAAGACGCCTTTAACGAGGTAGACACTTACACGTCGCTTACTAAGCAATATAAAATGTTAAAACTGATTTTAGACTGCCACGTCTTATGCCAAGACGCTCTTAAAGCCGACGCCGATTTAAACGTTTTATTATCGCTGCCCGTGCGCGAGCAAATCGGCAGGGCAAAATACATCCCCGAAAACGAAATCCAAGAACGGCTTAATCAAATAAGCAAGCAGCTTTCGCAAGCGGTTGCCGCCGCCGTAAAGCCTTAAAGGAGAAAACATCCGTGCTAAAAGAATATAAAACCATTACCCAAGTTGTCGGACCGCTGATGCTGGTAGAAAAAGTAAGCGGCGTAACGTATAACGAGTTAGTCGAAATCGAACAAGCTAACGGCGAAATCCGCAAGGGAAAGGTGTTGGAGGTATCCTCCGACAAAGCCCTTGTTCAGCTGTTCGGCGTTTCGCAGGGCTTAAAAATTTCTACGGCAAAGGCGCGTTTTTTAGGCAAAAGTATGCGCTTAGGTGTAAGCGGCGATATGTTAGGGCGCGTATTTGACGGCATGGGCAATCCCGCAGACGGCGGCCCGCAGATTATCGCACACAAGCACATGGATATCAACGGCAGCCCTATAAATCCGTACGCGCGCGATTATCCCAACGAATTTATCCAAACAGGCGTATCCGCCATAGACGGCCTTAACACGTTAGTAAGAGGGCAAAAGTTGCCCGTGTTTTCTATGTCGGGGCTGCCGCATGCCCGTTTAGCGGCGCAAATCGCCCGTCAGGCTAAGGTTATTGCGGCGCAAGAGCCTTTCGCGGTAGTTTTTGCAGCGGTAGGTATTACGTTTGAGGAGGCGGATTATTTTATCTCCGACTTTAAAAAGACGGGCGCGATTCAATCTGCCGTGCTGTTTGTCAACCTTGCCTCCGACCCCGCAATCGAGCGCATCGCTACGCCCCGAATGGCGTTAACGGCGGCAGAGTATTTAGCGTTCGAAATGGATATGCACGTTTTAGTAATTATCACCGACATTACCAACTACGCCGAAGCCCTGCGCGAAACGTCCGCCGCGCGCCGCGAAGTACCGGGGCGGCGCGGCTATCCAGGCTATATGTATACCGATTTGGCATCGCTGTACGAGAGGGCAGGGCGCATAAAAGGTAAAAAAGGTTCCATTACGCAAATCCCTATACTCACCATGCCCGAGGACGATAAAACGCATCCGATACCCGACCTTACAGGCTACATCACGGAGGGGCAAATCATTTTATCGCGCGACCTTTTCAAAAAAGGCATCACACCGCCGATAGACGTACTGCCCAGTCTTTCGCGCCTAAAAGATAAAGGAATCGGCAAAGGAAAAACGCGCGAAGACCACGCCAACACCATGAACCAATTATTCGCCGCCTACGCACGCGGCAAGGAAGCAAAAGAATTAGCGTCCGTTTTAGGCGATTCCGCCTTATCCGATATCGATAAGCTGTACGCGGCATTTGCGGGCGAGTTTGAAAAGCTATATGTTTCGCAAGGTTTCGAAACCGACCGCACCATCGACGAAACGCTTACTATCGGTTGGCAGCTGTTAAAAATTCTGCCAAAGTCCGAGCTGAAACGCATACGCGACGAGTTTTTACAAAAATATTATGTGTAAGGAAGGTACATGGCAAGGCTACGCGTAAACCCCACACGAATGGAGCTTAAAAGACTGACGGCGCGGCTGCACACCGCAACCAGAGGGCATAAGCTGTTAAAGGATAAAACCGACGAAATGATACGGCGGTTTACGGTTTTTGCACGCCGCAATAAAGAGTTGCGCACCCAAATAGAAAAAAGCCTTGCCGCCGCAATGAAGCAATTTGTTTTGGCCCGCGCGCTTACACCGCCCGCAACGCTAGACGAAACGCTTTTAATGCCGTCCCGCACGGTTTCAATCAGTACCCAAACGGCTGCTATAATGGGCGTTTCCGTGCCGATTATCCAAATCGCGCCCAGCAAATCAGACGATTTATTTCCGTACAGCTTTACCTCTGTAACTGCTGAAATGGATGTTTCTATCGCAACGCTTAATCAGCTGACCGAAAAGCTTTTAAAGCTTGCCGAAGCCGAAAAAACCACTAATATGCTAGCGGACGAAATACAAAAAAACAAACGCCGCGTCAACGCGTTAGAACACGTGATGATTCCGCAATTAGAAGAAACCATAAAATATATCCGCTTTAAGCTAGAAGAAAACCAGCGCGGCGCATTAGCCCGCCTTATGAAGGTAAAAAGCAGCCATAATGAATAACTAAAAATTCCTCCCAATTTCTAACCTAATTTTAACCGCAATTTAAACGTTTAGTAAGTTAATTTTGTTGACTTATTATTTTTATGCGGTTATACTGAATACAGTAAAAAAAAACGGAGGTACCCAAAAATGTCCAACAACAAAAAACCCGCACCCACAGGCATGACGCCCAGCATGAAGTTAGGAAGAAAAATCGGTCAAATTTGCGCGTTTGCCGCGTTCTTTGCCATCATGTTCTTTGCCATTACCGTTATCGGTATTTTCATGGAATGGTTCAAAGGCGAAGTAGCGGGACGTATGATGCAAGCCGCAGCCACGATATTCTTTTTAATTGCACTCTTAAAAGGCTTAGAATTTGCACTCAGCCGCCGCTGCACCAAAAAGACTATCATTTTGGTTGCCATATATTTGGCATTCTGCGTAGTAGTAATTGTGTTTAACTTCATGCCCGACACATGGAACCGCGTCATGAGCAGCATTAAAGGCTAATCTGTCTGCAACTAAACCAACCTCATCTAATAAAAGCATCTTGCTTTCCGCAAGGTGCTTTTATTGATGCCTGCGCACGGTACGATTTTGGAGTTTTAAATACGGCAATAAAATTTTAATCAAAACTTGACTTTTTGGTTAAAAATGTTATAATTAAAAAATGGAAGTTCGGCAAGCGTTAAAAAACAAGAACACATCAAAGAAAACGCAAACTAACTACATACACAAATTATCAAGCGTTGCACGGTTTGCAGCGGCAGCCGCATTTGCTTTTGCCGTAGTCATTTTAGCTGTTTGCATGCTTTTTAAGACAAGTCAGCTTGCATATGCAGACGGAGCGGACGGCTTATTTGCAAGCGGCGACGGCAGTGCGCACAATCCCTACCTAATCACTACGCCCGTTCATTTAGATAATATGCGCTTGCGGCAAGGCATAAAAACAGAGCCTAACCATTTTGCGTTAGGCGCGGATATTGATTTAAAAGACGCGCTTGACCTAAACGGCGTGCTTTACCGCGACGGGCAAGGCTGGTTGCCCGTAGGGCAGGGCTTAACGGAAGAAGACCGTTTTCACGGCTATGTAGACGGACGCGGTTTTCAAATAAGCAGCCTTTGGCTTAACCGACCCGACGCAGAATATGCAGGCTTATTCGGTATCGCGCTGGATACAACCGTAGTAAACCTTAGCATTTCTCTTGCATCGGACGGCATCACGGGCGGCGCATATGTCGGCGGCTTAATAGGATTTTTAAATTCAACAGACCATGCAAATATTCAAAATACAAAAACAAGCGTAATTGCACGGAGTTCTGTATCGGGAAATATACGCACGTCAGCAGCGGACGGGTTTTTACAAGGAGCGGTGGGCGGTTTTATGGGTTCGGCGGATAACGCGGACGTAAAGGAATCGTTCTTTACAGGCACGCTGGAAAGCGGCGGCTTTGCTGCGGGCGGCGTCGCAGGGTTTGCGCAGCATACTGCCGTAGAAAACTGCTATATAAAAGCGGAAATTCAAACGGACGGCGCGGCAGGCGGAATTTTCGGGTACGGTTCTTTGGCAAGAATTTCGGTTCCTAACGAAATTAGCAGCAGCTATACCGAACTAAAAAACGATGCCGAATTAGACGCATTTATAGGAGCGTCTGTACCGCAGAACAGCAGGGTTATTTTTTCATACGGTGTCGGGCACGGAAAAATTATGCCGACAGACAAATATTCCGCAGAAAACGTATCCATGTTAGACACCGCACAGCTTAAAACCCAAACGGCTTACGCGGGCTTTGATTTTATAAATACATGGGGTATTTATGAAAACATCGGCACGCCCTATTTAAAAAATATCGCAAATGTAGTGCTTATTGTTCCGACGGGAAAGTCTTACGACGGCACGGCGGACTTTGACCCGCAAATCGTTTTTTTAGGCGATTACATCGAGAACAAGCCCATTTTTGCAGAGGCAACCGCACACGGCGATGATTTTATAAACGCAGGCTTATACGATGCCGAAATCGTATACGAAACGGCATTTGTTTATCAGATATTTGTTGCGCCATACGAAATTTCAAAAGTCCTGCTTACGTTACGGGCAGTAAACGCTGCGGTCGGATATGCAAAACCGCTGCCGAATTTTTATTATACCGTAACAGGCTTTATCAACAATTCCGAAGCGGAAACAGAGGGCATTATCGAAGGCTTAGAAAATCTTGCGTTCAACGTGCAAGCAAGCACCAAAACCCGCCGATTAAAGCGCGGCAGCTACGTTATAGAAATTATCGGAATAGATAAGCTTTCGGCACTCAATTACGATTTTACGCAAGAAAACGGCGTTTTAACGGTAAGCGGACTGCATTATTATGAAATGGTTTTAATTGCCGCCGCCCTTGCCGCCGCTGCAGTACTGCTTGCTTTGGTTATCTATTTGACAGCAGTTAAGAAAAAAACTCCCGCCGATTTCGGGCGCATGATAAAAAGACTTTTTGTAAAAGAAAAAACGGTAGTCATTAAAGTATCCGCAAAGGGCAAGCCGCTGCCGACCGATGTATTTACCGAAAGAGAAAAGGAGGTTGCCGACCTGTTATTGCTAGGAAAATCCTGCGGCGAAATTGCGCACAAACTTTACATATCTGAAAACACAGCCCGAACGCACATGCAGCATGTATTTCAAAAAACCAACGTAAAAAGCCAAAAAGCGTTTATGATAAAATATATGCTTGAAGAAAATGAAAGCAGTGCAAAAAACTAAAAAAACCAAAAATCATAGATTTCTATGAGATAAAATCATAGAAATCTATGATGACAAATTAAAAATACATTGCTACAATTATACGGTAAGGCATATAAAGCCCCGCCGTATTTTTTTAAATTATTCAATTATGCGGTAAAACAAATTTAAAATTTATGAAACACGTTAAAGAATTTTTAAATAAGTGTAAAGTACTTACGCAAAAGCCCAAGTACACATACAATGAAAGCGAAAAAAAGCTAGCATACTTTTTAACACAGCTAAAAAATTTTTACAAAATATACGATGTACATGAAAAATCAAAGTTTTCGCAAGTTTTTGAACTTCTTTTTGTCAACCCGTCCAATGTATCGGGAGAATATATCGCACAAAAATTATTTATTTCAACAAGAACATTTTACCGATATAAAAAAAAGATTTTTGCATTTATAAAAAAAGTAATTGAGGCGAATGTGCTTGGCAGCGATTATGGGCATATGTTACAATGATAATACATCAGCATAAGAAAAAATTAAAACTGTCAAAGGATGACACTTTCAGGCTTTTTTTATGTGGTATACTGTAAGAGTAATACTTTAAGTAATAAAAAAGGAGCGTTATTTTTATGAAAAACAAAACTAAACTACTGTATTTATTTGCATTGATGCTGTTGCTTGTTGCCGCCGCCGCGCTAACTGCGTGCAGCGAAAAATTGCCGCCCTCTGCGTTGTATACCATATCCTTTGATACAGACGGCGGTACGCAAATACCAAGCCAAACGGTAGAGGCGGGAAGTACGGCAGCAAAGCCCGAAAATCCGCAAAAAGCAGGCTATGCCTTTGAAGGATGGTATCAAGACCCAAGCTTTATAACGCGATTTGATTTTTCCGCTGCCATACATAATCATCAAACTATTTATGCGCACTATATAAATGTCTATACGATTACTTACTTCGATGCAGGCGGCGGAGCGTTTAGCGGTGTTCACGGCGAAAAAACTCCCTTATCGCATACGTTTGGCGAGGAAACGCTTTTAATTGAGCCTACAAAAACTAATTATATCTTTGACGGATGGTTTTTAAATTCAAGCGGAACGGGCACTGCTTTACCCTTTCTTTCTGCAACTGCATTTAAGCAAGACATTGTATTATACGCAAGATGGACGGAGATGTTTAGTTATGTGCGATACTCTATGGACATTGCAGCGTACGAAATTTCCGTTGCAAACGGCGTAACACTTTTTGGAGATATTACGTTACCCGATTTTTATAAAGGTTTGCCCATAAGACGCATAGCAGAAAGAGGGTTTCAACATAATATTTTCGAGAATGGTTTTGCAAAAACAAATCTACTTACCTCTATCATCATACCCGCAACGGTAGAGCGTATTAGACCAAGTGCGTTCGAGAACTGTACAGAGCTAACAAGCGTTGCATTTGCAGACGAAAGTCGATTATATGATATAGCCGAAGAAGCATTTTTTAACTGCAAGAGTTTACTCTCTATCATTATACCAGATTCGGTACAGACTATCTGGCGTGGTGCATTTCGTGATTGCACAAGCTTAAGCAGCATAGAAATTCCTAATTCGGTAACGCAAATATCTAGTGGAGCGTTTCGTGATTGCACAAGTTTAACCTCTATTACTATACCGTTTGTAGGATACACTCTAAGCGGAACAAGCGATACGCATTTCGGATGGATTTTTGGGGCAAGCAATAGCGACAACCAAAATTCTGTAATACCGCAGTCGCTTAAAACGGTAATCGTAGCCGGGAGCAGCAGAATTCGGGATAATGCGTTTCGCGGTTGTGAGGGTTTAACCAGCATAGAATTGCCTGCGTCGGTAACAAATATCGGGAATGATGTGTTCGAGAATTGTGCAGGCTTAACAAATATTACGGTAGATGCCGAAAATCAAAACTACGCAAGTGAAGACGGCGTATTATTTAATAAAACCAAATCCATATTATATACATATCCTGCTAAAAAAGCAGGTTCATATATTGTACCTAATTTAGTAACGATGATTGCGCAAATTGCATTTATCAACTGTACGGAATTAACTGCTGTAACTATTCCTAATTCGGTAACGAGTATCGGGCCAGCTGCGTTTCGTGATTGTACAAGCTTAGTAAGCGTTACCTTTCAAAACGGAAGTCAGCTTACGCATATTTGGAATTTAGCTTTTTATAATTGTACAAGTTTAAGTAGCATAGAAATTCCTAATTCGGTAACGCAAATATATAGTGGAGCGTTTCTTGATTGTACGAACTTAGCAAGCGTTACCTTTCAAAACGGAAGTCAGCTTACACGCATTGAGGGTGACGTATTTCGCAATTGTACGGAATTAACCTCTATAACTATTCCTAATTCGGTAACGAGTATCGGGGATAATGCGTTTCATGATTGCACAAGCTTAGCAAGCGTTACCTTTCAAAACGGAAGTCAGCTTACACGCATTGCGGATAACGTATTTCGTAACTGTACGGAATTAACTTCTATAACTATTCCTAATTCGGTAACGGAAATGGGATATACATTGTTTAGCTATTGTACTAATCTAACCGACGTCTATGTGCAAGGGCATACCAGTCCTCCTGCGGGGTGGCGTAGTAATTGGTTAGGCAGCAACAATAACGCAACCGTGCATTGGGGGCAATAAAAAATATCCAAAAGCCCGAGAGTGTCAAATATTGACACTCTCGGGCTTTTTTTATGTGGTATAATGGATGTGTAATACTTTAAGTAAAAAAAGGAGCACTTGCATTATGAAAAAACCTAGTAAAAATCTTATAGTACTTATCTGTACAATAGTGCTTTTTGCAGCCGTAGCGTTTTCATTTAAATCCCCAGCTTTGCTTTTAGTTCTTCTATCGACATATATTGTTCGCCGTTTTGAATCCGCATTTCCGCCTCCGCTATGCGTGAAAATAAAAGCTTTTCGGCTATTTCTTTTTCGTAGTCGTCAATGTCTAACAAAACAAATCTGCCCCTACCGTTTTTCGTTAAATAAACAGGCGAGCCTTTTACGCAATCCTTTAAAACTCCGTTGTAGTTTCGCAAATCCGAAACAGGTTTAATAATAGCCATACCATACCTCTAAATTGTTTGCTGTAATCATTATACCACAATATTATGAACAATACAACAGCTTTTAATAAAATTTTAAAATGCTTATGGTGGGGGTCTGCAATCACTTGACAGTCGTGCCTAAATAATATATAAATACTGCACAAGTATTCAAGAGGTTTGTCCGCTTTTTTGGACAGGCAGTGTGATAGTATAAGGGCATAAACACGAATGAGGTGGAGCAATGTACAGGATTTCAAAAAGTAAATATACGGCGTTTGTAACTTGCCCTAAGCAGTTTTGGTTGCATTGTCATAAGCCTGAATTGTTTGTGCCGGATGCGAGCTTGGAGGCACGGTTTGAGCAAGGGAATGAGGCAGGGGTGTTTGCTCACGGGCTTTTTGGCGGGCTTGTGGATACTTTCAAGAGGCTGCCGAACGGCAAACCGGATATTGCTACTATGGTGGCAAAGACCAAAGATCTAGTGGTTGCGGATTGTCCTGCGATTGCCGAGGCGGCTTTTTCAAGTGATGATGTTTATGCTGCAGTGGATATTCTAAAAAACAATTTTGACGGCACATGGGACTTGTATGAGGTCAAATCCTCGACGGGTCGCAAGTTGATATACTTGCACGATGTAGCGTTTCAAAGATATGTGCTTTCACAATGCGGCATAAAGGTTCGGGCTTGTCATTTGGCTTATGTAAACAACAAATACATAAGGAAAGGGACGGTCAATCCGCACGAGTTGTTTGTGATTGAGGATGTGACGGGGCTTGTGGTGCAGGACGAGTTTTCAAGGGATATTGGGATTAGGGTCAAAGAGGCACAAGGTGTCTACGCAGGGACAGAACCTAAAAACGATATTTGCGCAAACTGCTTTTCTAACTACAAATGTGCGTTTTGGGAATATTGCTCGGCACATTTGCCGTCAAATAGCATTTTTAGCTTTCGTGGCGACAGCGGCTTTTCAAAAAAGAAAAAGTTTGAATACTATAAAAAGGGGATTGTTTCGTTTGAGGATGTGCGGAAAAGCGGAATTAAGCTTGGCGACATAAGGCAAAGGCATCTTGACAGTGTGCTAGGCAACAAGCCGATGTATGTGGACAAGGCGGCGGTGCAAGGCTTTTTGTCTACTATCAAATTCCCCGCATACTTTTTTGACTTTGAAACCTATTCGGCGGTTATTCCGATTTATGACGGACAAAGACCGTACCAACAAATACCGTGTCAGTACAGCTTGCACATTTTAAAAGATAAGAATGCCGACACAATGGAGCATAGGGAGTTTCTATCGGATGAGAGTAAGAACGACTTGCGGACGCTAGCGGAGCGGATTGTTGCGGATATACCGCGTAACGGCGGCTCAATAATCGTTTATACCGACTTTGAGTCCACGCGCCTAAAAGAGATGGCGGACGAGTTTCCTGACCTAAAAGAACACTTGCACGACATCATTTTTCGCATCGTGGACTTATACGATGTGTTCCGTGGCGGAATGATGTACTGCAAGGAAATGGGCGGCAGTTTTTCGGTCAAAAGCGTTCTACCTGCGCTTTGTCCTAATAATCCTGATTTAGACTACAGCTTGCTTGACGATATTCACAACGGCACAGAGGCGATGACGGCATTTCTTGCCTTAAAGAAAATGGAAGCCACGGAACGAAACCGCATCCGTCAAAGCCTGCTTGCGTACTGTAAGCTAGACACCTTGGCAATGGCGGAAATATATAAGGAGTTGTGCCTGCAAACGGCATAGGAGGAAAATATGGCGAAAAAACCATTGACAAAAGAAGAATTACATTTGACAACTGCGTTCCTGTTCCTTAAAACCGCCTAAAATGGGGTTTTTATAAGAAAACAGAGGTCAAAATAGTTATTTTTTATGAGTGATATGTGTGAAATGTGTGTGAAACTATT
>Ga0099364_10000994_pt1 | contig 47657 bp, 34 predicted proteins | sample TergutTh196P3_FD_73070 | JGI IMG/M metagenome (GOLD analysis project Ga0099364, IMG submission 73070) | Microcerotermes parvus P3 segment gut microbial communities from Pointe-Noire, Republic of the Congo - Th196 P3 | ecosystem: Host-associated > Arthropoda: Insects > Digestive system > Gut ...
CTATCAGTATCTCTGATGCTGCTTGCTGGAAATTTACTGCTTTTTCCGGTACTTGAACAAAACCCTGTTTAAACTTTTCTTTCTGTTTTGACCATTTTACGAATGTTTGTGGACATAAGCCGTTTTCTCTGGCGTATGTCCATGGTCTTTTGCCACTTCTGTGCCAATCCTCAAGCCATTTTGCCTTTTCTTCTTCGCTGAATCTCATTTCTTCCTCCGAAATAGTGTATCTTCTGGAAGTTTATTTTTCTTTTTTACTCAGCGGTAGAAGTGCTTGTTTTGACGGTTACATTCATTCCCGAAAGACGATACAAATATAATTCTTCTTTTCCATCCCCGTTAAAATCACCAACGCGGCCTATTATCCGATTATCCCACATAATAGGCCTTCCCAGGGCTTCAGCTTCAATTAGACCCGATTCCGCTTCATCTTCTTCACTCAATCTAAGAGTTCCATACCCGTCTAAATAATATATACTTTCAATTTTATTTTCATTTGGATCTAAAACAAAACAAAATGCAGCATTTATGGATAAGGAGCCGCCTTGTTGATAAAATGCAATAATTTCTTTATTGCCAGAACCAGTAAAGTTTCCTTCAATTTGAAACATATAACTTGTTCTGCCAGAAAATCTTAAATAAGGCTCTATTGTACTGTGACTCCTTATTATTTCCTGTACTGTTCTTTCTTCCTGTAAAATCTGTGTACCAGCCATGTTGTCGGTAGCAGATGTATAGGGTGTACTTTTAGATTTGTCAGCGTAATCCTGTATACTGTCACTCTTGCTTTTATGACAGCCTGAATAAAGTACTATTATTGTTAGAAACAAATATATTTTCTTTTTCATATTTATGATTGTCTCCATTAGTTTCCTAAAAAGTATGTCCTTACCTGTCGTAGGCAGGAGAGAATCCAATCCCGCGATTCCAAAATTGCTCCCCAATCACCAGATAGTCATTGTCAGACATAAGTGGACGGGCTATGTCTTTTATTGTTTCACTCTCTAATAGTACAGTGATATTTCTTACAACAGAATTATCAAAATTGATATAGAGTAAACTCGGAAAGGACGCCAATGGCTGTACATCCAAGTTAAAAAATCCCTCAAGGCTAATGTCTTCCAAATTTCTTAAAGGTCTTAATTTGTTTAAGTCAATATTTGTATTATTTCCACGCAAGCGAAGTCTTTTTAGTTTACCAAGTTCGCCCAGGCTGGATATATCTATTTCATCTTCCATGTACAATGCCAAATCTTCAAGCTCCGAAAGACCAGCAATGTAATGCACACTCGTAATGGGTGTTGAATAAAGGTAAAGCACTTTGAGCTGCTTTAAGTTAGCCAATTCCGCTCCATCAGTGGGTTTTCTATAATCAATGTTTAAATAAAGAAGATTTGTAAGATTCGACAACGGCTTAATACTCTCTATATTGGGATTATTTCCCATTTCCAATTTTTTTAACCCTGTTAGTGTTGCAAGAGGTGAAATGTCGAATAACAGATTATTTCCCCGTATTTCTACTTCTTCCAATTCAGGCATTTTTTCCAAAAACACAATGTCTGGAAAATCTTTCCATCGATTTACATATTTTTTATTTTCTTCAGCATCATTCTCCGTAGGCTTGAATTTCTTCTGTGCATGGGAACCATAATTAAGATTTTGAACATCAATTTGTCCTTTTGTCTTCTCCTCTATAGCTGTAGATTTTCTCCCATGGCATCCGGATAGAATTAAGAACGTACAAAGAAACGTTAAAATTATGTTTTTCCAGTTCATATACTCCGCCTTTTGGGTGGCAGTCGAGGTTTCATCGCACGGGGGGCACAGAGGCACGGAGATTTTTTAATGGTTTTGTAGGGGGAGCGCTTCTGTTTCGTGTTTTGGTTCTGCCCGAAATTAAAACCATAATATACGCTGCTCCCCCTCGCTCCATCTGACCACTAAAACATATTACACATATTTTTACTTACTCGCAAGTGCTTTAGTGGTCAGATTACGCTACCCCCACTTGTTTTCTTGCTGTTGGGGGGTGGGTGGATTGGGAGAGACACTTCGGGAGTTAAGTTTTGTGTATTGAAAGCCGGATTTGACCCAGTTTTCTAATAAGTTGACACGGTGGGGTCAGTTTTTAATTAATTGACACTTTGTAAAAAATCAGTAAAATCATCTGTTGATTTTTGGTAAAGTTCACTAATAAATTCAAAGTAATCAGATGCTCGGCCAAATTTTATAACTTCATCAGATTCTATATGGTATTCACCTTCAAAAAAAATATATCTTTGAATATCTTCACTCCAAATAATAGAAAACATTAGGTCTTTTGTAAATTCTATTCTTTTAAATTTGATTAGTTTATGTTCTTTGTCAACATCTACCACACGGCATGAATCATAATAATTATCACATTCATCATAACCTTTTGTTATCACACTAAATTCATTGCCATTAAATTCATTGAAAGCTGTCATGATACCCCAGCCACTAATCATAAAAAAATAAAGCTCTTCCTTCCCATTCTCATTGAAATCACCAATACAGCCTATTCTATGCCCAAGCCAAATTACATCTCTCCCCAATTTTTCCATTGGATCTTTATCTATGTTATTAATATTGCTAAATGAGAGTGTCCCATACCCCGCTATTTCATAAACACTTTGTACTTTTTTGTTTTCAGAATCTAAAACAAAACAATAGGCACGGTTAATCGCGTCATAATTAACATCAGTTGCTCTACTCCATTGGTAGAATCCAATAATCTCCCTGTTTCCGGAATTGGTAAAGTTTCCTTCTACTTCAAAAAGCCATACTAAGTTTGAATCATAATTATCAATATACTCACGGTAATCTTTGTCATCTGTTTGTCCAATGACATCTATGGCGATAACCATACTTTCAGTATGATCAGGATTGCTGTCAAATATATTTTCATGCTCCCGCCGCTCTTTGCAACTAAAGAGAATTCCAAAAACTACCAATACAATTATTATTTTTTTCACTTACTCTTGTACCCTGGCAATATTTGATGGATTTAAAACGCTGTTTTGCCTTGGATCATAGAAGTACCGAACTCTCTTTCCAATAAATGCTTATTTTACTCCGCCTTTGTCTGTATAATACCATGTTTAATTTAAATTATCAGTCTTCTTTCTCCCCGCTATAACATCAATTAACTTCTATGCTGATGATGTAGTTCTGGTCAGGCTCATCATCAAGACAAAATACCTTTAGATAATAAAGACCGCTTTCAAGATTTACGGAGAGAAGGGAATCCCTGTATTCCCCGCCGTCATCATCACCGTCTATGGGATTCAGGTTTTCGTCGAGCAGCTCAATATAGGTGTCCAGGCGGTTTGAAATAGTGCCCCCCGCCCGAATTGTATAGCCGCCGGATCTCTCAATAATAAATTTAACCCAGTCAACATCATCTGCATGATGAAAATTGTGTTGTTGGGGTACGCCGATTTCCAGCATATTGGCCTGGGCGTGATCATCATCGGGCTCGTATTGATCCGGAGCAAGATCGACCAGTTCGGTAAGATAAGCCCTAAAGCCGTAATCCCCGGAGCTGTCCGAACTATAGCCCCGCACCTTTGCCATATAGCGGTGTCCTGCCTGCACATTGTACCTTATGCGTGCGTTGTAATCCGAGCCGCCGTCATCGTTCTGGGTAAGCAGCTCTCTGGATTCGGCATCGTAGAATTCTATGTAGGTGTCGGTATCGCCGGTTGTTTCCACAATGAGCCGTCCGGCTTCGGCCGGAACCAAAAGGAAATATTCTTCGTCGTCCGCAAGAAGAGTGCGCTCCATGACCGGATGTCTTTCATTCCCGCCGATTTCGTAATGTACGGGTGCATCCCAATGCCCCTGAACGATTCCAATGTATGCTCTGAAACCGTAGTTCCCTGTAGTGCCGGAGCTGTAGCCCCGTACCTTGGCAATATAGCGGTGCCCTGCCCGAACATTGTACCTGATCCTGGCATTATTGCCCTGGCCGCCGTCATCGTTCTGGTCAAGCATTTCGCCGGTTTCGGCATCGTAGAATTCCATGTAGGTGTCTATGCTTCCTGTGGTTTCCATCACAAGCCGTCCCTCCTGATCCGGTATTAACAGGAAAAAATCCTCATCGCCCTCTTGGATGGAGCGGTAAATAACAAGGAAAGCAGTACCGATGCCTATTTCATAGCTTACAGGATGCTCCCAACTGTCAGGTTCAAAGAGATCATCCCTGTAGGACGAAGAAGACCCTTCGCTGACTGAAAGCATTTGAGCAATATGTTGATTCCGCTCAAAATCAGAATGGAAGGCAGCTTCAACCGACCGGCTGCCTGAACGGATCAAACGCGAATAAATCCGGATTATGCCGGCCAATTCTACAATTTCTCCCGAAATGGTCCAGTCTGCGCCGGAATAGTCCCCTGAAAGCAGTGTAAAAGATTTATTTGGAATATTTGTCAGTTCCTCAGTTAACTGGTTTGCCCAAAAAACAGAAAGTTGGGTTATTGAGCCCATGTATGCAAATTGCCCTACGGCTACTTTCTGCGATTCTTCGGCAGCCAGCCTGCTGTTTATGTCCCCGGCAAGCCTCTTTATCCTGACATCCATTTGCAAAATGGTGAGTTCGATATTTTGAGACAAGGCAGAATCACCCCGGGGTTGAATACCCTGTGGATAAACTGCGCCTATGGCAAAAAGGAAAACCGGAATTAACATTAAAGGCTTTTTCATGACTCCTCCTGAGTTTAAGGCTAAATACTACCATACCAATAGGAATTTGTGAAGAAGTATTGCTCTGTCCTGAATAACAGGGCTTGCGGTTTAATTTTAATAGTATATAATTGTATTGAAAAGGATGGTAAAAAATGAGGTTGTTAACCAGATCTGATTTTGATGGATTGGCCTGCAGCGCACTTTTGGTTTATTTGGGGCTGATCGATGACTGGAAATTTGTTCACCCCAAAGACATTCAGGATGGTCTTGTAGAAGCCACCGATAACGATATTTTAGCCAATATACCCTACATTAAGGGCTGTAAGCTGTGGTTTGACCACCATTCCAGCGAGACTGAGCGTCTTGGCAAGGGCGCTTATTTTGAAGGCGTATCACGCAAAGCCGCAAGCTGTGCGCGGGTGGTTTATGACTATTATGGGGGCGATGCCAAACTGGGGCGTTTTGCCGAAATGATCCGTTATGTGGATAAGGTGGATTCCGGCAGCCTTTCCGCCGAAGAAATATCCAATCCGGCCGGCTGGATTCTGCTTGGTTTTATCATGGATCCCCGCACCGGCCTGGGGCGTTTCCGCGATTTTACCATCAGCAATTACGATCTGATGAAGGAACTTGCCCTTGCATGTTCCGAAAAAGATATTGATCAGATTATGGCAATGGATCATGTAAAGGAGCGGGTAGATTTGTATTTTAAGCAGGCGGGCCTCTTTAAGGATATGCTTTTGAAGTGCTGCAGAACAGAGGGCAATGTTATAATTGCAGACCTTCGCGGCGTGGATACCATATATGTGGGAAACCGTTTTATCATTTACACCGTTTTTCCGGAGCAAAACATTTCTGTCTGGATTATAGACGGCCGCAACAAAGCCAATGTGGCGATTACTGTCGGCTACAGCATTTTAAACCGGTCAGCTACCGCAGATGTAGGCAGTATTCTTCTTAAATTCGGCGGCGGGGGCCATCACCAGGTTGGTACATGCCAGGTTCCCTATGAAGATGCCGACAGAGTTATAGCTGAAATCGTTGAAAAAGTAAAACAATAGAGTTGTTCGGAAACTTCAGTTTCTGTACCCTCAACGAGGCTGAAGGCCGAAGTTTCCAGAGTACAATCTCTTTATGAAAACAGCAGTTTTGCAGGCCATAGGCCGAAAAACTGCAAGACTTGTGAGGCAACCAACCGGGTTGCCGAACAAGTCCGATTATTCCACCCTGAAAACTGCATTCCCAAATTCGCGTGCAAAATCATAAACATCAGTCTTTGTCAGCGAGCGCAGTGGGAAGGAGTGATGAAGCGTTTTGGTCTTTCCTTCGCTGTCGGCAAGATCGCAGAAAACAGTGTACCCGGAAGCCGCCGATCCGCTTATTGTTACGTTCAAACTGAAGCGCGCCGGTAATCCCGCCGGATTAACAAACCCCGCTTTTGCCAGAGCCTTTGTAAAATGTTTTTTGCTGCGTGATGCATCTGCCGCGCCTTCTCCGAAAAAAACAAAATCCGCCTGCACCGGCAGGGTGATGCCTGCCTGGCGCAATGCCCCGCGGTTAAGGGCAAAGAGCTCCTGCGCCGCAAGAGATTTCTCCCGCCGTGAATTTTTTCCGCCGGCAAATTCGCCGTAACATTGTGAAATGGGTTCCAGTTCCCAGAACGGATCAAATCCGGTAAGGGCTTTTCTGACAAGGCCGGTATTTTTCAATAAAACGCCTTCTTCCAGATCGTAGGAAGGCTCCGCTTCGGGAATGATTGATGTTTCAAATGCCCGCGCCCTGTTAAGATAGGCAATGCCCCGCCTTGGATAGGTTTTGAATGCGTTAAAATACTGAAAAAGGGAATCGAGATTGGGGCTGCCGTCTTCCATCGGCTCTGCGCCGTATGCTGCCGCTGCTGCAAGGCTGTACTTGCCAAAGAGCCTTAAATGTACCGAGTGCTTAAAACTATAAATGATGATTTTTAACAACGAATGTATTTTTTCACCGGTTCCTGCCAGCGGCATGAAACGCTCGGCCTGTGCAAGGCCTGAATATGTTTTATAAAGTATTTCGTGTATGTCTCTTTTGTAACGATCCGGGTCTATGCCGTAATTGAGCATCCATGAATGATCGCTGTTCCCAAGGCAGTCTTCGGCATAAAGACGCGCTTCTTCCAAACGTCCCGATATTTGATAGACCTGCGCCAGGTTCAGTTTTGCAAGTGGGGAAGTGTCGATTTCGTAGGCGGCGGCATATTCCTTCTGCGCTTCTTCCAGATCGAGCCGGCGCATATAGAGCTCGCCCCGTGCAAGACGGCCGGAGGCGCGGTTTTGCGCATCAAGCGAAGAATTGGCCGCTTCCATGGATAGGGCGTAACGGTAGAAATGTGTTTCCAAAATGGAAAGGTTGTAGTAAGCTACGGCGGCAAAGACGCGATCCCCAATACTTTCGCCGAGCGATATCGCCTTGTTATACCAATATTTTCCGTCGTCATAATTATACATTGATGAATACAGAGTCCCCAGCGTCATGGAAAAATCAGCGTCATCGCCGAAACGTTCCAGTGCGTCTGTCAGCAGTCTTTCCCCGTCTCTTAGCTTGTGCACCTTAAAGTACATCCAGCCCAGGCTGCCGATGGCGTCCCTGTTATTTGGATCAATGGAAAGCGCACGCTTGTAATACTCTACCGACATATGATCCTGGTTAAGGTATCCGGCCGTCCTGGCGAGTCTTATTAAAAGATACTGATTAAACGGATTGATGATTTCTGTTTTGCGGTACTCGTCCCAGGCAAGGCCGTAAAGGGAGCGGCTGTAATAAAGATTGCCCAAAGACCAGGAAAAGCGTGCGTCATCGGGGTAGGCATCTGAGCCTTCCTTGTACAGTTCAATCGCCCGCTCCCACATCTCGGCGAACTCCGCTTCCGCCGCACTCATATAAAGCTCGTCGGCTGAAAGACTCTCGCCGTTTTGCGCTTCGCCCTTAATGACAAAAAAAGCGGCCAAAAGAAGAAAAACCAGCAGCGATGTATTAACTCTGCCGCTTTTTTTGGAGCCGGATAAAAGCGCAAGGGGCGGAAAAATCCAGCCGGCGATTCGCCGGTGCAGGGGTACTTCCTTTTTGTACGATTCTGTAAAAAGCGAATAATTTACAAGCTGTAATTTATGGTCGTCGGTTGAATAAACCTGCGCGAACCTGGCTGCCGCAGCGGCCTGGTACATGGCATAGATTCCGCTGAATTGTTTTTCAAGCCGCAATGCCCACTCCGCCTCCGCCATGCCCTCTGTCGGCCGGCGCAGTCCCGCCAGATGCAGCCGCCTGCGGGCATGGCGCATAAGTCTGATGGAGCGTTTGCGCGGGCTGCCGGTAAGATACACTGAAATAAGACAGGAGCACCGGATCCATAAAAAGAGCAGGGCCATTGCAGACAACAATATGGGCAGCCAGTTGTTTTTTATTACCTCAAGCGCGTTTTGCGCCAGCGAATTAAAATTTGATGCGGCGCTTTCTTCTTCAAGACCTTCTTTCAGGCGCATTCCGGAGCGGTTTTCCAGAATTTCCCGCATCAATTTTTCGAAAAGCGCAGGATCAACCCCTGACGAAAACCTGAATTCCTCGCCCTCGGAAAGCTGTTCCGAGGTAGGATCAAATTCAATCCAGCCGTAACCGGGAAAAGCGACTTCCACCCAGGCATGAGCCATATCTGAGCGCACCGGATAGTAATCGAAGGTGTTGGTATCGGGATCGATAAAGAAGCCGGCCGCCACACGGGCCGGAATTCCCAGGGAACGTAGAAGCAGAGTCATGGCAAATGCATAATAGGAGCAGTATCCCTTTTTTGAATTAAACAGAAAAAAGCCCAGCTGATCCCCGTCAGGTGCAATTCCGGGCTTTAAGCTGTAGCGGTATTCGCCGTATTTCAACCGGTCATGGATCATCCATACCTTGCCGGCATGATCCTCGTATCCGTCTGTTATTTCCATTGCGTATGCGCGGATTCTTTCATCGCCGCCGTATTCTGTATATATTTTTAATTCATTTTCACTTAAATTAAACTGCTCATCATCAATATTGATAAAATCCAGATAATCGGCTGTGCTTACAAGGCTTTCCACCGCAAAGGCCGAGTTGAAAGATGAAGCGTCCCAGTTTTCGTAAGGACTGATCAGGACCGGCTCCTTCATGCCGATAAACGCGGCGGCGTCAAAGTTAACAAGAAAATATTCCTGGTTTACACTGCGCGCCTTTTTGAATTCTGCGGGAGATAATTTCAGCTGCCCCCTTGGCAGCCGCAGCGGATGATTTTTTTCGTCGAGTTCTTCTATCCTGTAAAAACCCTGCCTTGGACTGTAACCGGAAAGCACAGAACGCCGCAGAAGTATATTGTGATCATCGCTGTCCTTTTTTACAATCAGAATAAGATCGTCGCTCATTGAAATTTCTGTATCCAGTTTAAGGATTTGGGAAAAATCAAAGCTGAAAAGTTTCGGCTCCAGCAGCCCGCCGCCCCTTTCAATTGCCCGTTCCTGAAAGGGTTTAAGAAAAATAAATCCGCCGAAAATTAATAATGCAAGTAAAGCCGTAACTGCAGGGCCGATTTCTTTTGCCCGCATTTTTATATTAGGCGGCATTGAAAAAAGCAGGCCCATCGCCATAAAAAAAACAATTCCGGTAAAAACAACAATCATCACAATGGGCCACCGGTACATCACGATGTTATAGGAACGGGCAATACTGTATATAACAATGAGTATTGTCGCGTCTGCTATTACTGCGGCTCTTAAAAATTTCCGGCTTGTTATGCAAAACCAGGTTGAGGCGGCAATCCAGTAAAAAGGCAGAATGGAAACAAAATTATTTCTGTCGAAGTTAAGCAGCAGCGAATCGAGTGCTATTGCATAAGGGCCGGTGTTGCCGGGAATAAAAATCCTGGGTAGTGCTGTAAAAAGCCTTGTTATCCAGGGAATTAGGCAGATAGCGGCGAGAGCTCCCAGCGCCCCGGCCGGTTTGCCGCCAGGCCGGAAATATTTCAGGAAAACCGCTGCCGCAAATGCGCATAACAGAACGGCGGTAAAGACCGGAGTATCTGCCAGGTCCGCAGCGATAAGCCTTAGCTGATAAAGGACGGCAAAGATCGCAATGGAACGGAAGATAATCGCTGCTTTTATATTGGCCGTCATGTTTTTCATTATAACCCTATTGCCCGTGCCCGAACGCCGGGCCGCCGGCCGTAAACTCCGGCGCAGGTTTCCGCCGCCCCGGCAAGTTCGCCGCTGCCTGCCGTTATGCCCTTTTTTGCATCACTCTTATAAAGGAAAAATATTTCTACTGCCGGCGCTGCGCTCCTTCCGGCGTTCCGGCCTGCGTGTCCTGCCAAAAAGCGATCCAGTGCGGACTGCTGTGCGTTTGCCCTCGGCATGGCCAGAATAAGGACGCCCCTGTCATTCGACGCTGCCGGCAGATGGGCGGCTTCTGAGAGCGGTATTGCTGCCGGCCATGCCAGGGCGGCGGCCATTTCCGCCGCTGTAACGGTTTTTTTTGCTTCCTGGCTTTCCGCCTTGCTTGTGCAGCCTATTTGTACATTCAGTCCGTTTGCGGCGCAGGCCAGTCCTGCAGCAAGGCCGTTTTCGCAGAGCAAATCCGTTCCGTTTCGCGCCATGCCGGCAGTGTAAAGCATTTTATCAAACTGGGTATCTATCAATATAACAATATTAGAATGAGGCGGAGGTTCACGTTCCCCCTCGCGGACAAAAAGTTCGCCGCCGTGGCCGTACAGCTTCCAGTTGATTCGCCTTGGATCGTCGCCCGGCACATAAGGCCGGTGATCGATCAGATTATCGGTGCGGATTAGGGTTACTTCAGGCTGCCGGCTGGATTCACCGGATCTGGCGTTAACCGGAAGCGGGCTTTCCGCTGCGCCGGGACTTGCCAGGAGCCGGACGCCGGTTCCGTGCGGAATGCGGAAGGCAAAACGAAAAAAACCGAGTATGTCGAAAATCGCAAGCTCATCGTAATCGGAAAAATACGCACCGCGGTTTTTTACTTCGAATGTTTCCTGCCGCATAAGGGCTGTTTTTTTTGAGGGTCTGAAATCATGAGCGATGCGGCGTCCGTCCGTTGTCGCCAGCAGCAGCCGGCAGCGTACTAAAATTCCCGGGAGCTGGAAAAAAGCAGCGTTATCTGAATAAACAACATCGGTGCATTCTCCGGCGGAAATCTCCTGCGGGCTTATCCGCAGAGAGATTCTGAGCGCACGGCGGCTGTGGAGCAGCGCCAGCAGCAGGGTCATCGCAAAGCAGTAAAACCAGGAGGCTAGAAATACAGCGCCGATCAATGTAAGGGCCAGTTCCCGCCTGATTGTTCCGGCAATTGACGAAAGGATAATTATCAACAGGACGAATATCCCCATTGTCCGGGGCTTGAAGGCTGCGCGTGCGTACTTAGTCTGTTTTGATGCCGTCGATTCTGGCAAGGCATATCTCCCGAATGAATTTGTCTCCCTGGTTTTTTGGATCGCGCAGCCTGACCCTGTGGGCGAGTACGGGTACGCAAAGGATCGCCAGATCTTCATCTGTTACAAATTCCCTTTCCTTTACATGGGCGCGGGCTTTGGCAGCCGCCAGAAAGTGCAGGCCGGCCCTGGGGCTTGCTCCAAGGCTGAATGCTTTGTGAATCCGTGTATCGCGGATCATATCGGCAATAGCTTCCTTCAGCGCCTGATGGCAGAACACCTCCTGGGCGGCCTTCTGGGCCGATATAAAATCATTTAAGCGGATAACGGGTGTCAGTTTTTCAAGACCAGCCTCGGCGGGATTTTCGTCCAGGATAGCAAGCTCTGCATCACGGCCGGGGTAGCCCAGGGAAAGTTTCATCATAAAACGGTCGAGCTGGGCGGCCGGAAGGGGAAAGGTGCCTTCGCTTTCGATGGGGTTTTCCGTCGCAATTACAAAAAAAGGTTCCGGCGGTTTGTGGGTAGTCTGCCCGATTGTAACCTGGCGTTCCGCCATTACTTCCAGCAGGGCGGACTGAACCTTGGGCGTAGTGCGGTTTATTTCGTCGGCTAACACAATATTCGCCAGAACGGGCCCCGGAATAAAGCGAAAGTTACGCGCTTTCGGATCAAAAACATCGACTCCGGTAATGTCGTAGGGCAGAAGGTCGGGAGTAAACTGTATGCGTTTGAAGTCCAGCCCCTTCCGGCCGCCGTCGATCAGTTTTGCCAGGGTCTTTGCCACGGTGGTTTTTCCCAGTCCGGGAAAATCCTCGATCAGCACATGCCCGCCGGCAAGAACGGCCGTTGTCAACAATTCAAGAAAATCACGCTTTCCCTTGATAATCCTGCCCGCTCCTTCGAGCAGGGCTGCTGCTGCATTAACATTTTTCATACTACTGCCTGCTCTCTGTTTCCTGTCTGCTGTTCAAATACTTGTCGGTTATCGTCAGCAGAGCTTCTACTTCAATTGGTTTCGCTATATGATCGTTCATTCCCGCCTTCTTGCAGTTTTCTACATCTTCGGTAAAAGCATTGGCCGTCATCGCAATTATCGGGGTGAACTGCACACGTTTATAGATAACCTTGCCTGTCTCATTTTGGAGTTCCGTTGTTGTTTTTTTTCTGTAATCAGACTCAAACATTCTTATCGCACGGGCGGCATCGTAGCCGTCCATTACGGGCATTTGTACATCCATGTAAACAAGGTCGTACCGCTCCGGGTTGGCGACAAACAATTCGACGGCGGTCTGTCCATTTTCGGCGCAGTCTATTTCTGCGCCGGTGTTCTCCAGCAGGGCGATAACAATTTCACGGTTTATGGGTACATCTTCCACCAAAAGCAGCGTTCGGTTTTTGAAATTATAATCAATGGATTTCCTGCCGATCTGCGATGCCCTTAACGTATCATGACTGCTGCCTTCAAAAAGCACTCTGACAATAAAACGGCTTCCCGAACCCGGCGTGCTTTCGACGGATATGTCGCCTCCCATAAGAACGGCAAGACTTTTACTTATGGCAAGCCCAAGGCCGGTGCCGCCGAACCGTTTTGAAGTGCCTGAATCGGCCTGAACGAATGCGCTGAACAGCCGCTCCCGCTGTTCTTCTGTTATGCCAATACCGGTATCCTGTACTACGGCTTCAATTTCTTCCTTCCCTTCCTTTTCGCCTGCATGTCTTAAAATCAACTGTATTTCACCTCCCGCCGGGGTAAATTTTATCGCGTTGGAAAGCAGGTTTAATAATATCTGGGAAAAACGTATTTCATCGCCGATAACCACTTTCGGAATATCAGGATTTATGTCAATTATAAAACGCTGTCTTTTCTCTGCCGCACGTACGCTGATAATGCTTCTTACATTATGCGCCATTGCTTCCAGGGAAAAAGGCTCGCGGGAAAGCTCCAGCCTTTGCGCTTCAATCTTGCTCATGTCGAGTATGTCATTGATTATCCCCAAAAGCTGGCGGGAAGCGATATTAATTTTATCCAGGCAGTCATATATGCGGTTCATGTCGGAGGAGGATCTGGCAATGGCTGCCATGCCGGTTACGGCATTAAGTGGTGTGCGGATTTCATGGCTCATGTTGGCGAGAAATTCGCTCTTGGTACGGGAAGCGACCATTGCGGCTTTGGACGCGGACTCCAGTTCTTTTGTGCGTTCGCCGACAAGCAGTTCAAGTTTTTTCCCTTCGCTGCGGTTTCGCTGGAGCATAATGAAAGAAAGAAATAATACAATAAACAGCAGAATGGTTACGCCAATCAGCCATGGAAGCTGGGCTTCTGTCATTTTGTGCCGGTAATCAAAAACCCGGCGCTCCCAGCGGCTGGATATTTCTTCGGTGTTTATCATTTTTTGCGCTTTTGAAACGATGGAGCGCAGAACTTCTTCGTTTTTGTTAAAGCCAAAGTATGAATCCGACGGATGGTTAAAAACAATGTTGGCCTTAAAGCCGGGCCTCTCCAGAAAATTTATTATGGAAAGAAGCTGATTTTTTGACGCCATAACAAGGTCAACTTCACCGCGTGCCAGTCCGTTAAGGGCATCGAGGTTACTCGTGTACACAAAGGTATTGTTATGCCTTGGGAACCACTGGCGGAACATTTCGGTGTAAGCAGATTCGGCGATCAGGCCTACGCGAGTGTATAATACCTCGTTGATGTTCAGGTTTTCCAGTTCCACCGCCGACAGCAGGGCGTAAAAATCCAGCTGATACGGTTCATGCGACCATATAAAATGTCCTTCCCGATCGGCAGACATGACCATTTCCGTTATTATTGATGTCTGCCCGCTTTCCAGCATGAATAAAAGTTCCGTCCATTCGGTATATGGTTTGTTAACTACTTCAAAGACAAGGCCTGTATACTGTTCGATCCTCCTTAGCACATCGAACGAGGTACCCTGCCATTCCTTGTCATGATAGTTATAAAATGAAGAGGGGTAATTATCATATTCCGCGCATATTTTTATTGCTGTAAGCACAGAGCTGTGCGTCCTGATATATTCTTTTTCTTCCCGGGTCAACTGTAAAAAAAGCCGGTGTCTCAGGTAGTCCTGGTACCCGCGGTTATATAATCTTGTTAGGTGAAATATAACACCCGAGTCCAGTGCCTTTTGAATAACGGAGATGAATGGTAAAAGTTCATTATTCTGTGTTGCCAGGGACACATGGCTGTATATCAACGGGAAAAAATCTTCGGCGAATATATCGTCGTAAGAATCGAATGCAGCCTCGGCCGGCCCGTCTTCGATGAATGCGTCGATTTCGCTGTTTTTCAATGCCTCGTACGCCCTGTCGTAGTCGCTGATAAAAAACGCTTCAAAGTCGTCCGGCAGGTACACGGAGGCCAGTTCGTAACCTGTCGAGCCCTCCAAAAAAGCGAACCGCAGGGGGCGTATTCTTCCAAGAACTGACAGGGGGTCGCTGCCGGTAAGCCGAATAATTTTTACGGGACGCTCGGCGATTGTGCCGGTCATAAATAAGAGTTTCTCCCGCTCTTCTGTCGCGGTAAGTTCTCCGGTAAAGTCAATTGTGTGCGATTCGAGTCCGGCTATCAGCTCATCCCAGCTTACAATTACCGGTTTGAACGGGATTCCGAACAGATTTCCCAGCCAGTTACAAAGCAACGCCGCAAAGCCGCCGATATCGCCGTTATCGCTGCTGAAACTTTCGGTGGAATAGTTCATCGCATAGATAAAACTCTCCCGCTGCGACTTTATCAGTTCAATGGAATGGATTTCCTGCTCCGATACGCCGGGAATATCGAGGTAAGAGTTATAGTTGGGATACCCGGATACAGTCCGCCTGCCTGTGCAGCCGGCTGCGGTAATGGCCAGGAACAGCGAGAAATAGACGAATTTGCGGTTCCACCGCCGGATATTTCCGGATTTTTTACCCATAAACAACTGCTACGATTTATACACCATAGTATATGGTACAAGCTGCCCGTGGTCAATGAACGAGTCCATTGCAGATGCATTTGCAATTTATAATGGATTTTTATACATTAAATATATGACAGATAAAGATTCCATTGTTTCGCTTCGGGAGGTAATGACGCAGGCGCCTGCCGTTGTTAAAGAGTATATCAATATAATACTTGCCGAAGATATTCCCGTCTTGTGCGTAAACCGGGGTATGCGAAAAAAACGGACTATGCCTTTCAAGGCCCTGTATGACCACAACAACCTTTTCTGGCGGCAGGACGGGAGCTGGGAATATTTCCTGGCGAAGGAAGATCTGGCAAAAGTAAAGGAAAAGGCTGTTTCCAGGCCGGGCATTTGGGAGACTGAAACCATTGTTCCCGGAGGCGATGAAAGGTCTGAAAAGCAGGCTGCCGAACAGGGTTATGGAACTGAATTAAAAGCTATCAATGCAATGACTGATGCGGAAAAGATCCAAAAAGTAGATGAGCACAATAACCGTTTAAATGATCTTCTTGGCAGGGATGATGTAGAACCGGAAGTTGTTACCCAAACCCTTATAGATTCAACCAGGGATGCTGCCCTGATCAACCATAATGTACTGCTGGAGGCCATGCGCCTGGGTGATCATGAAGCAAGAAAAATTACCCAGAACCTTGTCAATTCCACCCGTGAAATGGTAAAGACGTCCACCCAGTTGATCTCCGAAGATCTTTTTAACGATAAACTGATGAATACCCTTGTAAAAAAATCCAACGGCATGACTGTTCAGCACATGATCAGGGTATATCTTAACGGAATCGCTTTTCTTGCTTTTTATAACAGACTTGTTACCCAATCAAGTGCAATTAATAAACTGCGCATTTCATTTTCAGGCAGGTACAGTAAATTTTACCACGCGCTGCTGCCGCACATACCGGTTGATGTTATTCAAATGGAAAATGTTTTTTACAAGGGTATGAGGGCTATCCCCCCTGATTTTTTCTGCAACTGGGCTGTGGGGTTTCTTATTCACGATGTTGGTAAAGCTTCCGCCGTTGAGTACCATGAAGGAGAATCCGCTTACAACCGCGATATTGTGGTTGAGCATGTAAAGATTGGATATAACTCTGTTATGAATAAAACAAATTATCCCAGGGAAGCGGCCCTTATCACAGGTTATCACCATGAATATTACGGCGACAGTTCAGGCTACGGCTATTTCCGCTCCTATCTGGAGCAGTATAAAAAAATAAATCCATCGGCAAGGCAGGACTATTGCATTGCCTACGAGCTGGAACCAATGCTTGATTACCAGGCTCTTGCATACTTTCCCGCAAAGGTTCTGGAAATTATCGATGTTTTCGACAGTGTTACCGATCCCAACCGTATATACCGCAAGGCCATGACTCCCGATGACGCCCTTGCGATGATGAGGGAAGAGTTCATTGTTAAGCACCGGAAACTGGATCCGGTGTTATTCGATATTTTTACGGCCTTTGTAAGGGAAAAACAGAAGAAAGGACAATTAAAAGGGAAAAGTTAAAAGAGAAAAGATATTAACTATTATCTTCGTCGTCCGTGGTTATGTCGCCCAGTAGTTTATGGGCTGCCGGCTCCGGCATGGATTGCACATCACGCAGCTTCTTTTCAATGGCCCTCGACCTGATGCCGGCGTTGTCGATTTCCCTGCTGGCCTGATCAAGCCTGGCCTTGGTTTTCGACAGCACTTCGCCGAATTTACCGAATTCAAAGCGAACCGCGCCAAGAAGCTCCCAGATTTCGCTCGTTCTTTTTTCGACGGCAAGCGAGCGGAAGCCCATTTGCAGCGTGTTTAGAAACGCCGAAATTGTTGTAGGGCCTGTTATGCTTATTTTGTACTCACGCTGGACTGTTTCCAAAAGGCCGGGTATGCGCAGCACTTCGGCGTACAATCCCTCGAAGGGGAGGAACATGATGGCAAAATCGGTAGTATTCGGGGGATCAACATATTTTGTTTTAATATCCTTGGCAAACAGCTTTATCTTTTTTTCAAGTTCCTTTTTATAAAAATCAATCTCTTCAATATTGCCCGCGTCGTAAGCGGCATTCAGTCTTTCATAATCTTCCGTCGGGAACTTGGCGTCCAGCGGCAGCCAGATGGCTCTGGAAGAATTTTCCTTGCTGGGTATTTTTACGGCAAACTCAACATTTTCGCCGCTCCCTTCCTTTGTTCTGACATTTTGCTCATATTGCGCCGGAGAAAGAATCTGTTCCAGGATTCCCCCAAGCTGGTATTCGCCCAATATGCCCCTGCTTTTTACATTGGACAGTACTTTTTTAAGATCGCCGACGCCGTTGGCAAGGTTTTGCATTTCGCCAAGCCCTTTCTGCACCAGTTCCAGTCTTTCGCTTACCAGCTTAAATGATTCGCCAAGCCGGGTTTCCAGCGTTTTATGGAGCTTTTCATCAACGGTCTCCCTCATTTTTTCCAGTTTTGCATTGTTATCTGCAATAAGCTCCGTAAATTTTTCCTTTTGCAGATCGTTAAATGATTTTACATTTACCGCAAACCGCTCCTCGAACGATCTAAGCGAAGAAGTCATTTCCTCGCGGTTGATCCTGGCGGATTTGTCTATCATTTCCTGTACAGAACGGAGCTTACCGTCCAGCATTGCGGAAAAATCAAAAAAAACCCTTGTAAGTTCTTCGCGGGAATCCCTTGATGCGCGGATCATGTCTTCGCGGTTTTTCCCGATTTCTTCGCGGACAGCGGCTTCGTTTTTATCCAGGCGGTTTTCGTAATCGGCGATTTTCTGAAAGATTTTATCCTGACCTCCGCGTCCGCGCGACCTGAAAATAACAAGAAAATATAAAACCAGTATAATTACAACCGTTAGGATTAAAAGAACCGGAGTTAGTTCAAGCATAACCTAACCGCAAAAGGCTTTCTTCAGCAGCGCAAGATCAAGCTGGGGATATACAGGAAAACGATCCAGCAATTTTTTTACCCGTTCAACAGCCTGCGCCTTTGCGGCAGGATCAATTAAATATTTGGCCTTGCTCTTTACAGACGGGTCTTTATCACCCGGCGCAGGGCTTGTTCCATTGAGTATCAGGGCGATAATTGCGCCGAGCTCCTCCATTTCCTGTCTTCCCATACCAAGGCTGGTAACCGCCGCAGTCCCAATCCGCAGCCCCGATGTATACCACGGTCCGTTGGGATCGAATGGAAGGCTGTTGCGGTTAACGGTTATGTTACATTCATGAAGGACGCTTTCCGCCTGCCTGCCTGTAAGTCCGTTTTTGTTTACATTCACCAAAATTAAATGATTGTCGGTCCCGCCTGTCAGTACTTCCAGACCGTTTTTTACACAGGAAGAAGCAAGCGCCCGGCAGTTATCAACGATGCATTGCGCATAACTGCGAAATCCTTCTGCCAGAGCCTCGCGGAAAGCGGCCGCTTTTGCCGCCATCACATGGGGCAGGGGGCCGCCCATTGTAAGCGGGCAGCCCTTATCCAAAGCCTCGGCAAATTCTGCTTTGGCCAGAACCAGTCCGCCGCGGGGGCCGCGCAGGGTTTTATGCGTGGTGGTGGTTACAATATGCGCCCATAGTACGGGATCGTAATCGCCTGTAAAAACCTTGCCGGCCACGAGACCTGCAAAATGCGCCATATCTACCATGAAGACCGAGCCGGCCCTGTCGGCAATTTCACGCATTCGCCTGAAATTAATTTTTCTTGGATACGCCGAATAGCCGGCTAAAAGTATTAATGGCCGGACTTCGAGGGCCTGTTTTTCAATTTCATCATAATCAAGTACTCCGCTTTCCCTGTTTACCGAATAACTGTAGATGTCGAACATGCGGCTCGTCATATTGTAACGGTAACCGTGGGTAAGGTGCCCGCCCGAATAGTAGTCCTGGGCCAAAAGTTTCTGGCTGCCGAGAGATTTTTTAAGCTCACCCCATTGGGCGTCTGTTATTTTATAGAGATTCATTTCTCCTGTTTTTTCCAGAAATGGTTTTTCTATCCTGGTGGAAAGTATCGCCCAGTAGGCAAGTATATTCGCGTCGGCCCCGCAATGCGGCTGCACATTTGCATATTCCGCCCCAAAGAGAGCACACGCTTCCTTTGCCGCAAGGGCCTCAATGTCGTCGACATTTTCGTTCCCTGCATAAAAACGATGATAAGGATACCCTTCGGCATATTTGTCGGTCAGCAGGTTGCCCATGGCAAGCTGTACCGGCATGGAACAGTAATTTTCACTGGCAATCAGTTTTACCCGGCTGCGCTGGTTTTCAAGCTCATTTACAATGGATGCGGCTATTTCCGGCGCGGTTTTGGCAGTTTCCGTTAAATTGCACAGATAAGCCAACAGACTGGTATCAACTTTTTCAGACGGGGTGGCTGCTAAATATGCGCCGACAGGGTTTGTTTTCATGGTTTTTAGGATAGCCGATAAACAAGCGCAGTTTCAAGGGAAGGGGGAAAGGCGGCGGCGGGGCCGGTTGAATACTGGACAGTCGCTCTTTTTATGGTATAATGTAAAGACAAAAGGTAACCTTTATCATGAAAACTACATTTTTTACAAAATCTCCCCTAATTAGAGCCGCCCTGTTGTTATGTTTTCTGGGAACAGCCCGGGCATTTCTGGTAGCCCAGACGACAGCGATGGAAATCGAAGCCTTATTGGAAACCAGGGCGGTAACCTATGCGCAGGCAGCCCGCTTTTTGCTCGACGCGTCCGAGGCTGCATCAATAGAGGATCCGGTTTGGGCATTCCGTTTTGCAGAGGAGAGAAACTGGCTGCCCAAAAATGTACAGCCGGGCGACGCTGCCAGACTGGACGGGGTTTCCCTGCTCTTAATGAAATCATTCGGCTTAAAGGGCGGCCTGATGTATTCCCTCACCGGAACGGCGCACTTTGCCTACAGGGAGCTGGTTTATCAGGATATTATTCAGGGCAGGGTTGATCCCGGCATGACTGTAACCGGGGACACACTGCTTTTTATTACCGGCAGAACGCTTTCTCTTTTGGAGAATTAAAAAAATGAAAAAAATATTTTACGCCTGCCTGCCGGCGTTTTTTTCGGCGGTAATTTTCTTTGCGCCGGTTTCCCTGAATGCTTTTGACTTTGGGCTTTTGTTAAATCAGTCGGCCGGCTACGGCGGCTTTGGTGTTGATGCAGACGGCGATTATGAGGTTGATATTATTCCCCGCCTCTCCGTGCTGTTAGGTGATAACGGCGATCTGTATCTTTCCGGGGGCTTTACGGCCGGCAACAATGGCGAAGATTGGTACCATTATCCGGAGCTTCTGCGCAGTGAGTTTTCCTGGAGTTTTGGCAGTTCAAAAATTAAAGCAGGGCGTATGCCTTTCGCCGATTCATTGTTTGTTGCGGAGGGGCTCTTCGACGGCGCTCAGCTTTCTTTTGATACCATGGCGGGGTTTTTTACCGCCGGCGTATGGTATACAGGCCTGCTCTACAAAGAAAGAGCCAATATTGTAATGACCGGTGAAGATTATATATCTTTATTTGAAGAGCTGGACTACTCTGATTTTTCCGGTACTTACTTTGCTTCCCGCCGTTTAATGGCAGCTCTGGGTTGGGAACACCCGTCCATTGCGGAGTTGGTTTGGCTTAGGCTGGATTTAATCGGACAGGTAGATCTTAACAACAGGGATACACTTTACCACAGCCAGTATTTGACCGGAAAAATCGGTATACCGTTCAAAGCATTTGAATTCGAACTGGGAGGCGGTCTTGAGCTGGCTCAGAGTGTTTATAAAGACGACGATGATTTTAGTGTAGGCCTTGCCGGAGAAGTGGGCGTCTATTGGACCTTGCCGGCGGGGTTTAACAGCCTTCTTTCGTTTACAGGCCGCTTTACAAGCGGAGAGGCGGATGATGGTGCGATAGCGGCTTTTGTTCCCATCACGTCAACAGCCCAGGGGAATATCTTAAAGGCGCCGCTGTCCGGGCTTTCAATTCTTTCCCTGGATTATACGGCCAGGCTGTATAAAACATTTTCGATGGGTATGACAATTTCGCATTTTGTTCGCAGCGATTTGGCAACATACAAAAGCTATCTTGGTGAAGAGGACGAAGGTTATTCCCTGGGAACTGAGTTATTTGCACGGTTTCTGTGGAGTCCGGTTTCTGATATCAGGCTGAATCTTGGGGGCGGAGTATTTCTCCCTTCTCTTGGGAACGTGGCGACAGATGCGGATCCGCGATGGCGCGTTGAAATGACGGCTATCCTGGCACTATATTAAGTAGGAGGCGGGCATGAAAAAGTCATTTTTTCTGGTCATATTTATGGGCGTTGTAATATTTGCTTTTGCCCAGAATGGGGTTATTCAGGAATTAACCGGCGAAGTGGAATTGAAACATGCAGGAGCCACAGTTTTTGTTCCCGCTTTTGCCGGCGATATTGTAGCCCTGAATACGATTGTTTCCACCGGGTTTAGAAGCACCGCCATAGTTGCCGTTGGAAGCTCAACAATTGTGGTAAGGCCGCTGACCCGTCTTTCCCTGGCGGAAATAAGCGCCGGGTCGGGCACTGAAAATATTAATTTAAATTTACAGGCCGGACGAGTCAGGGTGGAAGTCAGGCCGCCGGCCGGAACCAGAACCAGTTTTAATGTGCAAAGTCCCAGCGCAACCGCTTCGGTACGGGGAACAACTTTCGACAGCGATACAAATAATGTAGATGTAATTGATGGTGATGTACTTTTCGGGAATAGACAAGGACCGGGGGTTTTGATATCCAAAGGAGGCTCCGGCTCTGTTGGCGCCGACGGCAAGGTTTACAAAACCGGCAGAGATGGCTCCAAGGGCTTGAATCCTTCCAATCCTGTTGGAACCGAATCCTTTGGCGGTGGCGGGCTGGGCAATTACGGGCAGGCTGATGTGGAAATCAGGATCGAATATGAACAATAAAGATAAAGGAACCCTCTGTAAACTACAGTAGTGTTCCATAGAGGAAATCTATGTCCCTGTGGAAAAATGCCCTGTTGGGTCTGGCTGCGTCATTCTTGTTTTCCATTTTGTCATTCCTGCCGTTCTTCAGCGCAATGGAAGACCGCCTTTACGATTTCTTTCTGCGCTTTAGAATAAACCGCCCCCTTATCGACTCGGTTGTATTCCTTAATGTTGATGATAACGCTATTGCGTATAACGGCGTTTTTCCGTGGCCGCGCTCCATTCCCGCCGACGGCCTGCTGCGCCTTAAAGAACACGGAGCGCGTGCAGCTATTTTTGATATTGAATATATCGACTGGGGCCCCCAGGGGGTAGACAGCCTGTATCTTAATCAGGGGCTTCCCGCCGACTTTTACCGCAGTTTTACGGATATTGTTCAGGCCACACAGGATGTTTTTTACGCCCTCAGCTCTGGGCGCATGAGCCGCGAAGACATTGATTATTATTCCGGAGAACTTTCCGGCATCATAATTGACGAACACGACAGCCTTTACGCAAAAGCACAAAGTGTCGCACGCGATAACGATCTGTATCTGGCACAGGCGCTTGCCCTCTTTGGCAACAGCTGGTTAACCCTTAATCTGCGCGACGAACTCCTGGAGGGCGAACAGGCGCAGCGGCGTTCGATGGCGGAAAGCCGTTTTTCGTACCCTGTAATTTCGTCTGACAACGCGCATCCGGGCAGCGAAACTATCGATATTTTGCCCCCCCTTCCACTTTTTTCAACGGCTGCGCATGGGGCCGGGTTCACAAATGTTGAAATAGATGATGATGGTATCAGAAGGCGGATTTATCTAACCCAGAATGTTCACGATAACTGGTATCTGCAGCTTTCTTTCGCTCCCCTGATTGATCACCTTGGCAGACCGGAAATACTTCTGGACAGCCGAAAGATGACTGTAAAAGATGTTACCATGCCCGATGGCAGGGTAAAGGATATTGTTATTCCCCTGGATGAAAAAGGGCGGATGCTGCTGGACTGGCCAAGAACTGATTATGAAAATACCCTTAGCCATGTTTCTTTTGCATATTTTTCCCAGCTTGATGAACTTGAAATGAATATGGAAGATTATAACCGCCGGCTTTCAACTTCGGATATACTTTTCTTTGCCCAGTTTGAGCCTTCTTTCAGCCGTATTCCCATTATCTGCAGCAGGGTAGAAGAACTCTACGACATGACACGCATGGCAAAAAACCTTGCCCTCGAAAACTGCTCGGATGAATACTTTGAAATGTACCTGGATTACCGCAATCAAAGCCATGCGTATTTGGAAGAAATACTGAACATTGATATTGAACCAAAGCTGAATGAACTTGTTCCGCTTTTGACGGAAGAATTTCCCGAAAGCGCCGAATTGATTATCGAAGCGGCGGAGGAAATTTCTGAGTTGGCTGACTATATTGGGATAGAGTTTTACCGCTGGCGTGAAATTAATGATGAAATGAGAGAGAAGCTATACGATAAATTCTGCATAATGGGCAGGACAGATACCGGAACCACCGACTACGGCGCAAATCCCTTCCACCCCAAGTATGTAAATGTCGGTACACACGGCATAGTTCTCGATACAATCCTTTCGGAATCCTTCATCATTCCTGTCAGCAGAATGTGGCTTGTCGCAATTATGTTTGTTTTTGTTCCGCTTTTTTTTATGTTAAGCTCCCGCCTTACCCAGGGACTCAGGGCGGCCTCGGGATTCATTGTAATCACTCTTTTTGTTATTTTCACAATCCTGCTGTTCCGTTTTACCGGTATTTTTATCGGCCCTTTGGGAACTGTCTTTGCCATGCTCGGTGCCGTTATTGCCAGGGAAATAATATCCTACGCAAGCTCTGAAAAAGAAAAACATTTTATACGCGCGGCTTTTTCCACCTATGTGTCCGGCGATGTTGTAAAAGAAATTATAGCCGACCCTTCGCGGCTACAGCTTGGGGGAACCAAACGTTTTATGACGGCTATCTTTACCGATGTGCAGGGGTTTTCCGGCATTTCCGAAAAACTCGATGCAGAAGATCTTGTAAGTCTTTTGAACCGCTACCTCTCTGCCATGAGTAATGTTGTCCTGGATGAAAAGGGAACAATCGACAAATATGAGGGAGACGCTATTATTGCCTTCTTCGGCGCGCCCATTGACCTGGCCGATCATGCGCTGCGCGCCTGTGTTTCGGCGATTACCATGAAGCGGATTGAAGCCGAGCTTAACAAAACAATCATGGAAAATAAAAATTCTCCCGATCCGCTTTTAACCCGCATCGGAATTAACACCGGATACATGGTTGCAGGCAACATGGGTACAGATAACAAGATGAATTATACGATCATGGGCAATGCTGTAAACCTGGCTGCCAGACTGGAAGGGGTTAACAAACAGTACGGAACATGGATACTTGCATCGGAGGCTACTGTACGCGAAACGGCAGACCGGCTGCTTGCCAGAAGACTGGATCGTGTTCGTGTTGTCGGAGTCCAGGAGCCGGTGCGTATTTATGAGCTTATTGAAATGGCTGAAAATGCCACGGAAGCGCAGCGAAACACGGTTCGTGCTTTCCACGAGGCTCTTGAATATTTTGAAAACAGGAACTGGAATGCAGCCATCGGCGGTTTCAGGGAAGTTCTGTCAATTAATTCTGCTGATGCACCATCGAAAATATTTTTGGATCGCTGTGAAAAGTATTCAGACAAGCCGCCCAATGATAACTGGGACGGTGTATATAACCTGACCCAAAAATAATTTCGTTCGCAAGTATTTTACTTACATTTGAATCTTAATTACGCAAGATTCTGCATTGATTTTAAGTTATTTTTAATAAAATGTTATTCTACTTGACTATGATTTATTTTTTTTTTACTTTTGTTAGTATGCTGGAAAACAGAAGAAGCACCCGGTATCACACCAATGCACGGGCGCACATTCCAGGCGTTCTTAGAGAAGAGATTTTTTTGAAAAATATCAGCATAACGGGCTGCTGTGTGGAATCTAAAGTTTTTTCAAATGTTGCGCCTAATTCATCGTATAACATGGAGATAGAGCCGGAAACAGCCGCCGGCATTGAGATGTTTTCGCTTGTTGTTGAGTGTAAATGGATTCGCAGCGGGCGGCATCACGAAGAAATCGGCTTTAATATTTCTTCTCCCCCGAAGTGTAAGCTGTTTCAACGCTATGTTGATTATCTTTCCTGCCGTGCTGCCCTGGCCTAGAATTCTGGGCCTTATTTGCCAGTATCATCAGCAGCGCAATATCACCCTGGCGAAGCCCGGGTATGCGGGCAGCCTGGCCAATATTAAGGGGCTTTACGGTTTTTAGTTTTTCTTTTGCTTCCGCGGAAAGTCCGGAAACAGCGGTGTAATCCATTTCCGGATCGAGTTTTATAAAATCCATTTTGGCGGTTTTGGCTGCGATTCTTTTTTCTTTTTCAATATAGCCGGAATATTTAATATCCAGCCTTACCCGTTCAATCCACTCTTCGGGATAATTCACCGGCTCTGTGCCCGATGATTTCCGCCGGCTCAATAATTCCCTGATTTCGTCTAATGCTTCGGCTTTTTTGGAAAAAAGTTCCCACCGGCGGTCATCCACAAGGCCGGCCTGGCGGCCCTTTGGCGTTAGCCGGGTGTCCGCAGTATCATGGCGAAGCATCAGCCGGTGTTCTGCACGGCTTGTAAACATACGGTACGGCTCTTTTGTTCCCAGGGTGGTAAGATCGTCTACCAGTACGCCGATGTAGGCTTCGGCGCGTCCGAGTATCAACGGGGGGCGTCCCTGCATTTTTAGTGCGGCATTAATGCCGGCAATGAGCCCCTGGGCGGCGGCTTCCTCGTAGCCGGAACTGCCGTTGGTCTGGCCGGCGGAAAAAAAGCCGGACAGCCGCTTGGATTCAAGGCTGGGGTAAAGATCCAGCGGGTCAAGGTAATCGTATTCAACAGCGTACCCGGGGCGTACAATGCGTGCCTGTTCAAGGCCGGGAATGCTGCGGATAAAACCGCGCTGCACATCCTCGGGCAGCGAAGTAGAGGCGCCGTTAAGATAAATTTCGTTAGTGTAAAGCCCTTCCGGTTCAATAAAAATATGGTGCCTGCTGCGCTGCGGAAAACGTACAACCTTGTCTTCGATGGAAGGGCAGTACCGCGCGCCTGTTCCGGTAATCTTCCCGCCGTACAACGGAGAGCGGTGAATGTTTGCCTTAATTATTTCGTGAGTAGCGGATGTTGTGTATGTGATCCAGCAGGGCAGGGAAGGCCGGCCGGTAATTTTATCAACGTTAAATGAAAAGGGATACATTTCTTCTCCGTCCTGTTTTTCCATTACCGAAAAGTCGATGGAATCCCCTGCGATTCTTGCCGGAGTTCCCGTTTTCAGCCGCCCTGCCGGAAAACCAAGCCGCCGCAGGCTTTCTCCCAGTCCCAGGGCTGCCTCTTCGCCGAGCCGGCCCTGCGGCGCATCATGCTCGCCAATGAAAATTTTCCCCTCCATGAAGGTTCCTGCGGCAAGAATAACCGTCCTGCCTGTTATGCGATGTCCCCTGCGGGTGATTACCCCGCCGATCTTGCTGTTTGAATCAATGCTGCCGCTTGTGCCGTCAATCAGCAGATCCACCACAGTGTCCATAAAAATTTCCAGGTTTTCCTGCGCTTCAAGAACCCGGCGGGCGGCTGACTGATATGCCTGCTTGTCGGCCTGCGCCCTGGGCGACTGTACTGCCGGCCCCCGTGAACGGTTGAGCACCCGGTATTGAATCATTGTTGCGTCGATCAGCCTGCCCATTTCGCCGCCCAGGGCGTCCACTTCCCGGACAAGGTTGCCCTTGGAAAGACCGCCGATGGCCGGGTTGCAGGAGAGCACGCCAATCCTGTCAGGATTTTGCGTGATTAAAAGTGTTGAGTGTCCCAGCCTGGCCGCCGCAAGAGACGCTTCTATTCCGGCATGTCCGCCGCCTATGACGATGCAGTCGTAATCCATCATTTTCCCACACAAAAACGGCTGAACATTTCTTCGAGAATGTCGGCGGTGGAAACCTCGCCGGTTATTTCTCCCAGAACGTTAACTGCTTCTCTTAACAGGGGTGCAATCAAGTCCAGAGGTTCATTTTGTTCCGATAGGGACAGGGCTTCTTCCAGCGCAGCGCAGGCGGCTTCTACAAGGTTTTTCTGCCGTTCTGTACCAAGGGCGGCTGCCTGTGAAACATTTGCTGTCTCTTCCGTGGGCAATTCTCCAAAAGCATCGGTAATTGCCTTTGTCAGTTCCGGCAGACCATCGCCTGTCTTTGCGCTGACACTTATCGGGCTGTAAGCTGAAAACGGGAAAGGCTCATTTCTTGGGGCAATGTCTGACTTGTTCCAGAGAATCAGTACAGGTTTCTTTTGCCGCTCGTTATCTGTAAAAAAACTGCGATCTTCGGCGGTAATTCCTTCGGCGCCGTCAATCAGGTATAGAATGATTGATGCTTCTTCCAGCATCTCCCGGCTTCGCTGAACGCCGAGCTTTTCAATCGGATCAAGGGTTTCCCTTAGGCCTGCCGTGTCGGCAAGCCGGACGGGAATTCCCCCGATAGAAACCCATGCTTCAATCCAGTCGCGGGTTGTACCGGGAGATTCGGTAACAATGGAACGTTCTTCTCTTAATAATAAATTGAACAGACTCGATTTACCCGCGTTTGGCCGTCCGGCAATTACCGCCAATATCCCCTCCTGGTAGATTCGTTGCCGCTGCCATGAACAGGCCAGCTTTTTCAAACGGCCAAGGGCTTGCTGCGCCTTGCTCTGCTCCGGGAGTATACCTGCGATCTCGTCGGCATCCGCACTTATTTCATCTTCCGAATAGTCAAGATAAATTTCAGCGCCGGAAAGAACTTCTACAAGCATTTTTTTTATTTCGTTGATTTCATCGTAAAGGAGGCCGTGCAGGCGCCCAATGGCATGGCGGCGGCCTGTATCTGTTTTTGCGGAAACCAGTTCCATGACAGATTCAGAGCGGGTAAGATCCAGCTTGCCGTTCATAAAGGCGCGAAAGGTGAACTCACCGGGTAAAGCATCCCTGAAACCGCATGCTTTCAGCGCTTCCATTACCGCCCGCCCCGCGATCAGGCCGCCGTGACACGAAATGTCAAGGGAGTCTTCGCCAGTGTAGCTTTTAGGGGAGCGGAAAACCGAGACAAGAACTTCGTCTATTTTTTCACCGGACTTTTCTATCCACCCGTAGACAACCGTGTTTCCGGGAGAACTTTTCAGTCTTTCCGGCGCTGAAAAAGCGGAAGCTGCCAGTTCTACCGCCGTACTGCCTGAACAGCGGATTAATGTAAGGGCGCTGTTTCCGGGGGGAGTTGCAAAAGCGATGATGGGCGAATCATCGCCGTAAAGGGCGCCCTTCATTTTTCTTCCACTTCCTGCGGCGGCGCACCGGAAAGCCGTATCAGTTTAAATAGCCAGGGTACGCCGGCCGAACCCCATAGGGCAGCGACTGCATATTTAAAAAAAATAAAAAGTTCGTTATTACCCGATTGCGGGTTTTCCGGCAGGAGTTTTTCCAGCGCGGCATAAATCAGGAGAAGAGAGGCAATGCCTGCCAAAAAACGCAGCGTCAGGATTAAGTATTTTATGCGCGAATTTTCCGCCGCAGAATTTGAAAAAAAAGCGGAGCTTTTAAAACCAATGTAACGCCTGTTCAGGCAGAAGCCCGCGCTGATGCCAAGCATTATTCCACCGGGAATGAGCGCCTCGCCTCCGGGCCGGTAAAGGATCATTATGTACGCAAGGGCGGCTCCGGCAATCATTCCCGCCCTTGTGCCGCCCCTTTCCAGAAATTTTTCCAGCACTGGGCCGAGCTTAAAATAACCGAATAGTACAAGAGCGCCGAGAAGCCAGCCTCCGAGAATATCGGTAGGGAAATGAACGCCAAGGTAAATACGGGAAAAGCTGATCAAAAGACAAAGGGCGGCGGCAATGGCATACAGCTTTTTTTTCTTCCACCACGAAGCGATAACAACAAATGTTACCATTGAATTTTGCGCATGTCCCGAAGGCAATCCTCCCAATTTTTCGCCAATAATGCCCAGCGACGGGTCATACCCATCGAAGAAAGGCCGCGGCTGATCCAGCAGAAATTTCAGCGAAATATTTATCCATGCCGAAATTAAAAATACCAGAGCCAGGCGTATTCCTTTCTTTTCATCCATGCACCAGTAGATAACAGAAATAATAATTAAATAGGCTGCCGCAGTTCCAAGGCCGGTAATTCCTTTCATTGCCATTGTAAGGGGAGGGCTGGCAAATGATTGAATGGCTCTGATGCAATCAAGACCCCACTGAAGGGCTTTTTCCATACTCAAAACCCTTCAAAGAAAATTTGCTGCACCCTGCTAATCGAAGCCCTTTGAGAGCGTGTTGGAGGGATCGCTGTTCTTATATTTGCCATAAGCTCATGGATGTGCCTTTGCATCATTACTTTATCAATACTGATTAAAACAAAAAACTCATACAGCTCCAGAGGTTCTGCCGGTTCATCATCTTCAAAATTATTATCCTGTCTTACCAGCACTTTTGTCCAGTAAGTTTCTTCTTTAACCGCACCGGAGTACTCGGCATCCGAAGATTTTTTTACCAATGTCTCAAAAAATTCTCCGTACTCATCGTCCGGGTAAAGCGATGCTGCGGAAACCAGCCTGTTTTCAATTCTGGCTGCGGCAAGCCTGGGGAAATCATGATAGACGGTAAAACGCTCTGACCATTGCTGGAGGGCGCTAAAACTGCTGCCCCTGGTCTTCCCTATAAACGCGTATTTGTCCTTAAAAGGTTCCAGAGCTTCAATATGGGAAATTCCGCCGTTGATAAAACTCTTCACCCAGTCCGGCAGATTTTCAGAGCCTGTTCCGTCCTGGGTTTCGATTATCTCGGTGGATTCGGCGATTCCATTTTGCTCTTCTTTCTGTTCGCTTTCCGGCAGTATAATAATTTTTTCCTGTGAAGCGCAGGCGCAAAGGATCACTGTCCATAGCAGAAAAATATTTTGAAAGTATTTTATTTTCATATTTGCGGTACGAATTATTCAGACGGCTCCTGCTCGGAGGACGCCGGCTGTTCATCGGAAGGCGGCTGTCTTCTGGTTGAAGGCGCCCTTTCGATGTAAGGCATATTGAGGAGGGCAAACTCATCCCAAATTGCAGTGGAAGTATTACCGGCTGTAACGGTCTGCTTGTTTTGACCGTCTCTCTCGTCAGAAAATGTAGTTGTTCTTTGTTCCAGGGTTGCGCCGAGCGAAACTTTTATTTCGCCGCTTAGCTCCGCCTCGATTGCGATATTTTTTTCTACAATTTCTTCCTCTTCTTCTTCTTCGCCTTCCTCTTCACTCTGTTCTTCATTTTCTTCCTGCTGTATTATAATTCCCTCGACGCCGAGTTTTGCCTCAAGAAGTTCGGGCAATATGGCAAAATCTATTGTAGCGGTAATGTTGGTGTTTCTGATAATCGGGCCGATGGTTTCTGAAACAATTTCGAGGGGAGAAGCCAGGCTTAAGACAAGGAAATCATTTTCGAGATATAGATTCATCTCAATATTTTCTGATGAAACAAACTTGGCGTTGAAAATACTGCCGTCGGCTACAGGCCTGAAGCGGAATAAAAACTGCCCCCTATCCGTTTCGTCTCCGGATAAAGATACAGTCGGAAGTACAAAGACATTTCTTGGGCCTGTAACAAGCCCGTACCCGCCGCCGACAGGCATCCACTGCGGTTCATTTTTGTTTAGTGGAGCAAGGATGCGTTCTTCGGTCAAGGGAGCTTTTGAATCCCCCAGTTCCCCCTCGAATAAATACCAGTGTAAAAGCCCGGGTGAATCTGCGGCAAGAATGTTTTGAATTGATGCTTTTGTGGACACAGGCAGAGAGATTTCACGTGAGGTGCCTGTCAAACCCTGTCTGGCTTGTACAGGATAAATCTCCGCCCTGAGCGACATAAATCCATTTTGCTCCGGAGCCTTCCAGAGAATTCTTTCTGCACCGTCGGAGAAACTTCCCTCGCTGATTATTTTTCTGCCATGGTACCAGATAATGTACGGATCAAGTGTTCTGTCGTAAATCAGCCTTGCTTCCAGCATAACATTTGTGCTTTTTGGAATGATTCTGGATGCGGCTGTAAAGCTGGGCAGATACATTTGAATATCCCTGAAGGAAAAATCAATATCAGATAAATAATAAAAAGTTTTTTCAATCTGCTGTAGGTTTCTGTTCTTGCCGATGACCTGGAAAACAAAAGTGTATATACCATGAGGCAGTTTCTTTGGCAGGCGGAAGGGAGGCAAATCTTTATCCAACTGTTCTACTTTGAAAACCATTTCCTGTTCAACCAAATGAACATTGACTGTAACCTCATTATCCGCCGGATTTTCTTTTTCATCGTAAAGCGTTTCGTCTTCTGATTCTGCGTATGATACCGCTTCTATGTCTTCTGGTTTTTCAGCATATTCCGGTTTTTCAATTTGTTCAGATGATTTATTTAATTCATCGGTTTCCGCAGTTTTCTCTAATTCAGTCGTCTCTTTAGTTTCGTCTGACTTTATTTCGGGTTCTTTTGGTACTGCATCTACACCCGAATTCGTTGATGTATTTGTTTCTGCAGCCTCTTTTTCTTCGCCTTCCTCTTCTTTTAATCCTGGACCTGTTGTTTGTTCTGTATGTCCGGCGGCGGTTTTTTCCTGTTCCGGTTTCTGTCCGGATTCAAGGCTGTAGTGAATTTTGATATCTGTTGTTTCGCCTTTGGAGTTTCTTAGCAGAATTATCAGGCCGGTTACATCGGGATCGTCGACAATGGAATTAACAAAATAGGGCTGTACACTGTCTCTCGAACTGACCAATGTACACTCGTCCAGGGGGATATTATTAACCAGGGCTTTTACCTGATATGTTACGGTGGAGGGCAGAACATTGTCCATTTCCCCGCAGCCGAAGAAAAAAGGGGCAAATATCAGTAAAAAAGGCCAAATTTTCGGCTTTTGGGCACACATAGCCATTTTCAATATATCACAATTATTGGTAAAAAACAAGATTTTTGTTCACAACTATGGCTGCAGCAGGATTGTGAAACGCTGACATAGAGGCATTCCATTGGTATGGCATACAGACAGCGCTGCTTGTCAGTTTCATCTCTCCTATCAGCCTCACTTTTGTCTTTTTCTGATTAATAGTAATATTTTACAATGAGAACAAGTGCAATTATTCATCTGGGACGATTCCTGGGGAATTTACGCGCCATTCGGGAGCGTGTTGGAACCAACTGCCGGATTTGCGTGCCTGTCAAAGCCGACGGCTACGGCCATGGGGCGCTGGAAATTGCCAGGGCTGGCCTGGAAGCAGGGGCTTTTTGTCTTGGGGTTGCCGCTGTGGCCGAGGGAGCAGAGCTTCGAAACGGGGGTATTAAAGCGCCGGTTTTGCTTTTTTCCCAGCCGGATTACAGGGAAATTCCCGATGTGATAAAGACCGCTCTTACTCCTTTCGTTTCGGATACTGATTATGCCGGCGCCTTAAACAGGGAGGCTTCCTCCGCCGGAATCAGGCTGCCCGTGCACCTTAAAATTGATACCGGAATGGGCAGGCTGGGCTGCCGTGCAGAAGATGCGCTGGATATTGCCCGCTTTATTGCCGAATGTCCTGCCCTGGAATATGCCGGAACCGCCACCCATCTGGCAGTCTCGGATTCTACTGTTCCGGCGGACATTGAATACACAGGTAAACAAATTGCCCTGTTCAGGGAAGCAGTAGACAGAATTCGCTCGGCCGGCATTGATACCGGCATTGTTCATGCGGCCAATTCCGGGGCTGTTGTTCTTCACCCCGACGCATGGTTCGACATGGTAAGGCCGGGGATTTTGCTCTACGGCTACAATCTGGCTGATGAAAAACTGATGCCGGATATAAAACCTGTCATGGAATTGCGCTCCATTGCCGCTCTTATAAAAAAGGTAAAAAAGGGCGAATCCTTTTCCTACGGCAGAACCTGGACTGCCCCCCATGATACAAATGCCGCAGTCCTGCCCGCCGGTTATGCCGACGGCCTGCCGCGGCTGGCAAGCAACAGGTGGCAGGTAGTCATCAACGGCAATACCTATCCGCTTGCAGGCCGTATCTGCATGGATCAGTGCCTTGTCGATCTGGGGCCGGAAGCGGCTGTAAAACGCGGAGACGAGGCTGTTATTTTTGGCGGCCCTGCGCCTGACGCTGCGGCGCTTGCCGAAATAACGGGGACGATTCCATACGAGATTACCTGCAATATAAATAAGCGGGTGCCAAGAGTATATGAAGACTAAAATGCTTGCCATCAATTAGGAACTTCTTTAGTATTAAAGCGGAGGCAAGATGTATCCCAATATTAAATCACAAACCGATAAAATAAGGTTTGAAGACGACGAAGATGATGATGAAAAAGAAAACAAAGAACTTCCGCCGGATTTTTTAGCCGGTAAAATGCTCAAAACGCGGACAATTCTGCTTTCCGGTGAAATAAAAAAAGAACTTGCCGAGAAGACAATCCGTCAGCTTCTTTTGCTTGAAAATTCCGGTGATGATCCAATTCGTATTTTTATTGATTCTCCCGGCGGCGATGTGGATGCCGGTTATGCCATTTTCGATATGATTCGTTTTGTTAAACCCGATGTCTGGACAATAGGCATGGGTCTTGTTGCAAGCGCGGCGGCCATCATTCAGCTTGCCGCTCCTAGGGAAAGGCGTGTAGGGCTGCCCAACAGCCACTATCTTATTCACCAGCCCCTTTCCGGCATTCGCGGTGTGGCTACCGACATAGAGATTCATGCGAAAGAGCTGGACAAAATCAGGGAGAAGATCAACCGCCTTATAGCCGAAGAAACCGGCGTTCCCTGTGAGCAGGTGGAAAAAGACACCGACCGTGATTACTGGATGAGCGCTGCCGAGGCGGTTAATTACGGATTAATCAGCAGGGTGATAACCAGGCGCGATGAGATGTAGGGGCGCCCTCGTTATTCGGGCACCTCGTCGTATCTACCGATGTTATTCCAATAGGTAAGACCGCCTCTGCCGGCTTCCCGTGTTCCCTGGACCTGGTGCAGCACGTACTCCGGTCCGTAAAATCTGCGGTCATAAGAGACATTCAGATAAAAAGCCTGCACATAGGGCCGAACGATAATCTGCCCCCTGCCTATTCTTGCCGTGCGCAGAGTTCCCTGATAGTAAATACGCCAGGGGCGAAGTTCTGCCGGGTCATGCGTCAAAAAATCCTGCTCAAAGTGGCTGGGGTAGTACATTGGGCAGATAACGTCTACCCATGGCGCCATAAGTTCCACCTCCTGACCAGTTCGCGCGCCGGTGCGGTACCAGCCGTTGGCGCCGTATATATCAATGGATATGGGGGCTCTGACCCTGTAGCGAATATGGCGTAGAAAGGACAGAATTGCGCTTTCCATATCCATATTATTTTCCTGCCACCGGTAACTGGCGTCGCCGAGATTCACGCCGTCTGTCGGAAAGCGGATATAATCAAATTGAATTTCGTCAAAGCCCCTTTCATGGAGTTCTGTCGCAAGGGCGGCAGTATACTCCCAGACTTCCTCCGAGTACGGATCCACCCAGCGTTCATCGTAGTAAGTGCGCAGTATTTCAAAACCAGGCTCGGTCGAAGGAAGGATTTGCGTCTCGTAAGCTGAATCCTCCGGCGCACCGGTTCCTGCCTGCTGCCTCGTATCGAAATAACCTGCCCAGGGCATATTGTTTCTTCTGTCCCAGACCGCATATTTGTTCCCGTCTCTTGCAGCCAGTACAGGATCCTTAAAAACCACGATGCGGGCAATTGTATAGACTCCCCGCGATTTAAAATTCCTTAACAGGGCGTCGATGTCCAGCGGCCGGAAGACTCTTCCCTTATCGCTTATGGCCGTATTGTTAGGTGTAAAGCGTATCCGTCCGTAGTCGTCCTTCATGTCGATAACGATCATGTTAAGCTTTCGGCTGCTGATTAAATCCAGATACCGCTGGAGGCTGCTGTTTTCCATCGCATGGTTTACAGGCAGATAAATTCCCTCTTTGCCGGCAGCGGCCGATGTACGTTCAATTCTGTCATGGCTTAGCAGCCACAGCTCATTCAGGACTGTTATTTCGTTCTGTCTGCGGCTGTCGCGTAACGCAAAGCAGTTTGGTGTAAAATTTCTTCTGGCTGCAAAGGAATTTATGGACTGCACCAGATCCTGCCGCGTCCGCATTTGTGCTGCTACTCCTGTTACGGGGAGGGTGATTTCTGCGGTTTGCCCCTCAATTAAAAAACGCAGGCTGCCGCTTCCGGCGCTCAGCGAATCCACAGTGCCGAAAGGAGTGTTATCCGACCAGATTACGCTGAATTTTTTCTGAACCCAGTCAAGTTTGTATATGCGGTGGCGGAAAGTCTGCGATACATAGATATCTGTTGCTGAGGCGCCGGAGACTGCCGCGATATCCGAAACTTCGTCGGCATTGCCTGTGGTTTCCAGTGTTTCCAGGCCGTCGGAGATTTCCGTCCACTGAGCGCCGCCCAGATCGGGCTGAATATAGAACAGGCCGTATGTGCTGTGCGACAAAAATACTGTCAGAGCATCTGCGCGGCCTGCTGCCGGCAGATGCACGGCGGCTACAGCCTTGATTCCGTTTGTTCTGTAGGGAGGCGCTCCCAAATTTGTCCAGCTCTCCCCCTGATTTCGCGTAAGATAGACGCGATCCTTTGTGGCGCAGACCATGATATTTGCGTCTGTGGGATGTATCTTTAAATCTTTTATTTCCTGTACCATGGGAAGAAATGATTTTTCCCCATCGCGGAAGAGCTTAAGTGTTTTAACCGGTAGTCCCTGGCTGCGGCTTTCCCATCTTTGAAGGTCTCTTGAAATAAAGATACCTTCGCTGCCAAGAACCGCCCAAATCCCCCTTGAATACGCGATTTTACGCACTGCACCGGCGCCGCGAAACGAAACAGCTCTCCCCTGCAAATCCGTGCCAAAAAGCCCGTCTGCCGTGCCGGCTATCATGGGGCGGCCGCTGGTCGTGCTTTGGGCTGCAAGGGGAAAGGATAAAAGTGCGTAAAACGCGCATATCAGCAGAAAACGGAGTTTATGCGTTGTTATGTGTTGATGTTTCATATTCCTTGTATAAAAAGCGTCGTATTTTCTGCTGGGCATTTTTCTCGAAAGGTTCCCTGCGCAGGGTAAAGTCGCTTATTTTTTTGTAGATTGGCAGGGAGCGGTTTATTTCCTCAATTTCTTTTTTAATAAGACCTTTTATAAAATTCTCATCATTTTCTTTATCAGGATAATCTTCCCTGATGGCATCAAAGTTTGGAACCGTAACGGCGAAGATCTGTTCCCCGCCGTATTCGGGCTCTTTCCTGCCCACTACGAGAATCTCTCCTATTGTCCTGGAGTTATTGAAATATATTTCGATCTCTTCGGGGTAAATATTTTTGCCGCCTGATGTGACGATAAGATTTTTCTTCCTGCCCTTTATGTAGATAAAACCTTTTTCATCACGGTATCCCAGATCGCCCGTTAGCAGATAACCGTCATCGGTAAAAACTTCCCTGGTTGCCTGTTCATTTTTATAATAACCCAGCATTACGCTGGACGATTTTACCGCTATCTCACCGATACCCTCCGGCCCCGCATCAATAATTTTTACATCAGAATTGATAATCGGCAGCCCCACAGAAACATTCCGTTTATGTCTGGGAGTGTTAACTGATATAAGGGGGCTGTGTTCGCTAAGGCCGTAGCCGTGAACAATGTTAAAGCCAAGTGAATCGAAAAAATCTGCCGTTTTTGGACTTAGGGGGCCGCCTCCTGCGACCATGATTCTAAGCGACTGAAGGCTGGTTTTTTTGCGGATAAATTTAAATACCTTCCGGCCGAATTCAACATTTCCCCTTTTTGCTTCCGCCAGAGCAATGACCCGCAGCACATTCAGCGGCCCGCGGACAATTGCCGGCAGTTTGTTATACCCCGATTCGATTGCAGCCATCACCTTGTCGTAAAGCAGGGGCACGGCGATAAGAAAAGTAACGCCTGCATCCCTGATATCGTCTATCACGACCTTGCCCACAATTTTTTCACAGATTACCGTAGGGATGCCGAATGAGATTGGCGCCATGAAGGAGCAGGTGGTGGGGTAGGTGTGGTGCAGGGGAAGTACATCGATAAATACATCGGTTTTATCCGGTTCAAGCTGGCGTATTGCAGCGCTGGCATTCGAGATGATATTTTTGTGGCTCAGGGTAACGCCCTTGGCAAAACCGGAAGTCCCCGATGTAAAAACAATGGAAGAAGGATCGTCCGGCGCAATGCTGTCCAGCGGAGGCAGAGCCTGGCTGTCCGCACCGGCGCCAAAGCGGTTGTACTCTGTCTGCTGATCGCTGCCCTCGGCTTCGGGGCTGATGCATACCGACACCGGCAGCGATACGCCTTTCGATGAAAGCGATGCGGCAAAATCACGTTTTCTTCCCGAATAAAAAAGGGCCTTTGCCCCGGTTATATTAATAATGTTAAGACATTCAGCCTCGGAGATTAGAAAATCAACCGGTACAATGCACATGCCGGCGATTGTCGTTCCAATCCACACAGCCATCCACTCGGGCCGGTTTTCGGACCAGAGCACAACACGATCGCCCTTTACAAGGCCTGCGGCAAGAAGCCCCCGCGCTACTCTGCGGCATTCTTCACCGAATTTTGAAAAAGTCCAGCGTGTAAATTCCCTCTGTTTGCCGCTGCGGTATAAAATTGCGTCTTTATCTGCAAAATCCCTGGATATCTGATCCAGCATTTGCGCAATGTTGCCATGTGGAATGTCCGGTAAATTGGAGATATAGTCGCTGAATTTTAGCATGTTTACCTCGATAATCCATTAGAGTTGTTCAGAAACTTCAGTTTCTGAACAACTTCCTTATGAAAACAGCAGTTTTGCAAGCCGCAGGCTGAAAAACTGCAAGACTTGTGAGGCAACCAACCGGGTTGCCGAATAAGTCAATTGTAAACATTTATTGGGTTTTTGTCAAAAAGAGGCTTTTCCACGGCTATGGCGATAGCCAAAGTAGTGGGACGCCTGCGTAGGGGGATATTAATCTATCTTGAAGTCCTCTGAGCCATAATTACTGTAATACCTTCCGGTTTCTGCTGTAAATTTTAAAATTATAAAATCGCCGCCGTCCATTCCACCTTCATAATAAACATTAAAATCATCTTTCCAAAGCTCCTTTTTTATTTTTTTATTATCCAGAACTTCCATTGTTCCTCTTAGCATAACTCCCCGGAAAAATCTTTTGTCACAAAAATATATACAAGCCTTTGGATTATTCCTGTAATGCTTTATTCTCATTGATGGACTGTTTGTATGCCAATAAAATATTTTTATACCTTCTCTTTTAACAGGCGGTAACATAGCCTTTGTATTTGGAAAGCCATGTTCATCAACGGAACTAATAAAACTGATTCCCTGTTTATCAATTAAATTTCCAATGGTTTCCTGTGGATTTTCCAATGCTATTTTATAGAGTACCTTAATAAACTCTTCCGGTTCTTCCATATTAGGAGAATGAGCGGAATTAAAAAATGTAAAAAATTCTTTTTTTGGCGCCTCCAAAACATCAAAATATTCCTTTGCAAGGGTGTATGAAGTCATATAATCATAGATTCCCTGAATTATGTAAAAGGGGACTTCAAATTTTACAGATGATACAAAAAGATCAACTTTTTGCAGGGCAGGAAAAAGATGTATCATCGAAAAATCAGAGCCAAGAAACCAGTTTATTTTCTCGCTTAATGTATATCCCTTGAATACTAAGAACGTTCTAAGTATTTCTTGAAAGGAAACTCCTTGATGCAAACGTCCAATTCCATATTTTTCAAGAGTTTCAGTCCTTACCATGAGGTAATCAAGCTGATGGCCTTCTTCTGGTATCAACGGAAAATCCTCTGTATGCGGATCAAATTTTTCCAGCTTTTCAATAACATCTTTGTCGTTTATGTCTTTTGCATGGTTTAACATATAATCATAAGATAAACGTTCTGATTCTACGAAATTTGCCGTTAGACCCATTCCAATATATGAGAGATAATTTTCTGGATATTTTTCAATCGTTTTAATGCCAAGATATGATCCCCATGAATGACCTAAAAGGTATATTTTATTTTGGCCGAAACGTAATTTGAGATATTCTGTAACTTCGCGTGTATCTTCTACCATTTGCTCAACCGTCATGGTCAAAGGATCTGTCGATTTGGAGTATGTCATTCCCGCTCCGCGCTGATCCCAGTAGCAAACCGTAAAATACTTTTCAAGGCGTTCACTCTTTTCCAAATAAGTAATAAATTGCAGTAGTGGGTTGCCGGGTCCGCCATGCAGGTACAGTATTACGGGGCTTTGAGGATTTTCCCCACGAATGAACATTCCCTGTTTAATTCCGCCAACTTCGAGCCATACTTTTTCGGAAATAGACCCTTGAATTATTTTTCCCTGCTCATCTTTTAGCGGTGGAAGTTTACCAGGGCTGTTTGCCAAAATAATCAGCAAACCTAATAACAAAACGCCTATAAATGATAATGCAATCACTAGCATAATTTTTCCTGCCTTTTTCATCTTTAAACTCCTTATGTCAAAACTGCCCTGCCAAAACAATATTCAAAAAGAAGCCATTGCCAATGTCTTTTTTTCTTTCCTCTTCCTGTGCATAAATCGCTGTACTTAATATAAAGACATGTAAAACGCACCACAAAATTTTCATAATTATTTCCTTCCCGCATTTTACAAAAATGCAGTTTAATTGCTTTATGAAAATTTAACAAATCCGGTTTAAAGCTGTATATTACCTTTAGGGGTGATTTGGGGGTGATTTAGGGGTGAGCAGGGCTATATCCTCGAAAAAGCGATGAGAGAGCCGTTATATTGGCAGCACCAGTTGCCTGATAAATATGTTTTAAATGGGTTTTTACCGTATTTGTAGAAATATTTAGAGCAACAGCAAGCTTTTTATAACTATCATTGCCGGCAAGAATAGCTTCTATTACTTCCAGCTCACGCTTGCTTAAATTTGGAATATATTGTACGTAATTATCATTTGTTTTATCTACATTAAAAAATAAAATTAATTTTGAATATATATAAAATGAAAGTATTAATATTCCCAGCAAAAGTGTACCCAGTAAGGCAGATGGCAAAAATGGTATTGACAATATGTTCATTATATTTTTCCACCACAGCATAACTATTAAAGAGAATAAAATAAACAGCAGGCCAAATAATAAATTCAATTTGAGTGGCGGTTTTACTTTTATTGCACGAAGCCAGCGTGCCGCGCAAAGACAAGAGACAGCTATAATAATATTGATAAAGAAAAGCCCTGAGTAATAAACTTGCGGAAATTGAGTAACAGTTTCGTAAATGTCATTAGTATTAATCAATGGGTAAACCAGAACGGCTAAAAAATAAAAAACTGGAATTTCTGCAATACAAATTATGCTGTAGATAAATGCTGCGGCAACAGTTGTTTGCGAACGATTATTGCCCAATATAACACAAATAAATAGAAAAAAAATCTCCAATATAACCGAAAAAACGATAAGCAAAATTGAACTATTTGGACCGGGCTGAATAAAAATACTTTTCAATAATAGATATACCGGACGGTTTAATATAACCGCTGCCAAAAGGGCAATTGAACGCCATTTAGACTTTGGGTGGTTTAGTTTATAGAATATATAATAATATCCAACTGAGCAAATTAACCCTAGAAAAAAGTTAAAAATATCAAATATCTCCTATACACACTATATTGTATTATTTTTTACTTTTTGTCAAAAAGAGGCTTTTCCACGGCTATGGCAATGCCAAAATGCATTTGTAAATATTCCTGGGGTCCCGTCCGGTGAACTCGCGTCCCTCGTTCGAGGGCCGGCAGTTCACCGGACACCCCGTGTTACATTTACTGATGCATTTTGGCATTTGCAAAGTAGTGGAACGCTGGCGAATAAGAGGCCACGCCGTAATCGCACGCCGCGCTAGCGGCGATTTAATAAATTTCCTTATGATCGCCGACCGGAGGGAGGCATGCCATCGTCAGGGCTTATGCGCTCCGCTTTCGTTTCATTTTCGGGCATATATTTCTGTAATTACCATAGTAGTGGGACGCCTGCGTAGAGGGATTTTAATCTATCTTGAAGTCCTCTGAGCCAAAATTACTGTAATACCTTCCGGTTTCTGCTGTAATTTTTAATTTGTAAATTACTTACTTTTTCGTGCGTAGTTACTTTTTAGTACTTACAAAAGACCTAATTCATTCAATGTTTCTTCCATTCCGTGTTCTTTCATGATTTCAATTCCAATTTCCTGCATGATTTTTACGGCTTCCAGCATTTTCGTTCCACGATCTGTTATAAAATATTCAACTTTTAATGGATACCCTGAAAATTCATTTTTTCCAACCAGGTTAAATTCCTGCAATTCCTTTAATTGTTCAAGCAGCATTTTTTGACTTATGCCTTTTATGTCATTTTTTAATTTTGATAATGAACAGGTCGTTTTCCCCAACTGCCACAAAATTATTGGCTTCCATTTTCCTTTGGTAATATCATGAGTCAATTCTAACGGACAGGTAAAGTCTACTCGTGTTTTCATGAATATATATTAAGGCATATTTATTATATTGTATAGTCATAATTTATTATTCAGTGTTTATTACGCCTAACAAATCTGTTTACGCATCTTTTTTTAAGCCAAACATTATTCTTAAAATAGAAACTCTCCTGCATACCTCATTGGTGCCAAATGTTAAGAGAATTGATGATAAAAAAACAAGTGGGATCTGTAAAATTGGGTCATCTGTTACCTTGAATACAAAAAATGCCGCAATAATTATCCATGACTGATGAAAAATGTATATGCCAAAAGACGATTTTGACAGATAACCAGTTATTTTTCCGGTAAAATTCAGATAACGCCCTGCCAATCCCAAAAACGCCAGTATCGAAAGCCAGGATGCCATCTCATAAAACTCTCCGTCAATAATAAAAACCGTAAACCCGGCATACAGAACAAATAATCCCAGCAGCAAAAAACGATACTTTTGCAGCTTTTCAAGCAAATTATCGTTGGACAGGAAAAAATACCCCAGCAGAAAATACGCCGAGCTTTCAAGGATGCTTTTACCTGAAAATTCAACTGCTTCAAATATATCATTTTGAACAATGCAGGGAAAAAGCCCCATTAGAATAATGAGTATCAATGGAACTTTGTCGCCGAGTGTTCCTTTACCTTTGTTTTTATACCATATCATTAGGGGCAGGAAACCCATGGAAGTTACAAACAGAAAAAGTATGAACCACAGATGCGCGGGAGTGAAAGCGCCATCATAGCCGCTGAGGTCTGTGATCTTTGTAAAAGAGTCAAAATATTTCGCTTGACCATTGAAAAATATCCCTGCAAGGTATGGCTGAACTGGGACAATAAAAAGTACACCGAAAATAAAAGGCAGGAGCAGTTTGCTGACACGTTCTTTCACGTATTCAACAGTGCCGCGCCTCTCCAGCGCATAGCGTGAGCTTATGCCGGCAACGGCAAAAAGAAGCGGCATAATCCAAAAACAAACGATTAAATTAAATATGCTGGGAATCAATAACGATTCCCCATGAATGTAAAAATCCTCGCCCCAGTTGTTGTAAAGCATAAAAATATGGTAAAGAAACACCGTAACAATAGTAAACGACCGCAGATTATCAATATAGTATTTTCTTAAAACGGTGTTGTTATCATTCATCAAAAAATATTTTAAAAAATATTCATAAAAATGTCAATTTGAATAAATAATCATAATCAAAATATATGTTGACTAAAATATTAAATTGTGTGATTATCTAACAGCATGCAAAGGAATAATAATTGTGGAAAAAACTGTATTTTTGATTAGTCTTGTATTATTATTGGCAGTTGTTTCCGGCTGTGCCAATCTTTCCCAAAAAGCAAAAAAGAATAATATAAGTATTGCATTTTCAACTGAAGAGGTAGATGGTATGGAATTTATTTATTCATACTCTACGGATAGACATAGTTCTTCAATAGATTCTCTTGGCATTAAATCCGCAAATATTGCCGCAAAAAACGGATACAAGGACATAACTGTACTTGTGGAGGCTAAACGTTTCCTGGCATCAGGAAAACGTTATCGTGGAATTCTATACGAAATAAGCTACTGGAAATAATTTTTCCGGGCATATATTTCTGCTGCCATAGTTGTGAAAAAGATTCATTTAACAGGATTTTTTCGGGTATTTATGATATAATGTATCATGTTTCCTGATGTTTCTTTCCATTAAAATCAAAAGGAGGATAGTATGAAGTTAGGGTTTTTCCGAAACTGTGCGCTTGCGGCGCTTGTTGCTGTTTTTAGCCTGTATTTTACTTCCTGCCCTTCGTCAGGCGGCGGCAATGAGAATCCTCCCGGGCCTACCGGCGGAGAGCCCTGGACATGGACAGGCACGCCTACTGCCGCTCAGATAAATAAAACTGCCTCCTTAAAGGTTTTTTTTGCCCATGCCTCTGTGGGTGAAAACACCTTGCGGGGTATAATGCGTATCGGCGCTCCAATTACTTATAATAATACCCACTGGTGGAATAACGACGAACAATTGAAAACAGCCATTATCAATCTCGGTGATAGACCTGCCATAATAGGATATAATCAGTTAGGGCAGGGAGCCGGAGGTGGTAACGGAAACCCAGCCAGTAAAATTACCGCTTTCAGAAACACGATGAACAATATTGTTCAAAACAAGGTTGATATTGCCTTTATGAAATTCTGCCCTGTAGATATTATTTCTTCCGGCCCGCCGGGATATGACAATGTGCAGGCCCTCTTCAACGATTATAAAGCCACAATGGATCAATTGGTATCTGCGTATCCCACGGTACTGTTTGTTCACGCTACCAAGGGGATCAATAGAGAAAATGCCCCTTGGGGGAATTCCATTAGTGAAGACTTTAACGACTTGCTGCGCGAACAATATGGAGAGCTGGTTTTCGATGTTGCGGCTATTGAAGCTCTGCGCAGTGATGGTGCTACAGCAACCGCTCCGGATAATAACGGCAGAACTGCCAGAGCCATGGCAAATGAGTGGGGAGCTCCGGGCCCTGCCTCTACATCTCCCGATGGTTATACGTATGGCAACTATGATCCAAACAGCGGTGATGTAAACCATTTGAATACCGCCGGTCAAAACCGCATGGGGCAATCTCTGGTTGCCTTTCTTGCCTGGATAAGTGATAAATATCTTTCTAACTAAAAAGGAGAATAGTATGAAACTGAAGTTTTTACAAAACTGTGCGCTTGCGGCGTTTGCTGCCATTTTAGGCCTGTGCTTTATTTCCTGCCCTGTGTCGGGTCCGAATGATCCGCCGCGTCTGGAAATTGTTACTATTAATGACATTCCTGGTGTAACGCCGCCGGCCACAGGAGAGATGCCTGTTACGGAAATTACCGGAACGGAGCAGTACACCGGAACAGTTGCGTGGACGATCACCGGCGGCGACGGAAGTTCGCATACCGGAGCTTTCGCCGCTTCTACGGCTTACACTGCTATAATTACACTGACTGCCAGAGACGGTTACACTATGTTAGGTGTAAATGGCGATTTTTTTAATGTAACCGGCGCTGATACTGTAACCAATGCCGCCAACTCCGGCGTGGCTATCGCAGATTTCCCTATAACGGGCGCTGTTCCTCCTGTTAAAATTGATATCGCCGCCATACCTGGCGTAACCGTACCGGCAACCGGAGCGGTACCTGTAACAACTGTAAACACGGATCAATACTCAGGAATTATTTCATGGTCGCCCGCCGTACCTGCCGGAGGAGTTTTTGCGGCTTCTACCGAGTACAGCGCCCTAATTACCCTGACAGCCAAGTCCGGCTACACCCTTGCGGGCGTAGAGGCGGATTTCTTTTCTGTTGCGGATTCAACCATGGTAGAAGGCAATGCAGCTAACGCCGGTGTGCTAACCGTGAGTTTTCCCAAAACTGAAGCAGGGACCAGCCTCATTACAATTACCGATACCGCCATACCGGGCGTAACCGCGCCGGTAACCGGAGCGATTCCTGTAACGGAGTTTGAAGCAGTGCAGTACACAGGAACTGTCTCATGGTCAGCCGGCGGAGTGGTGCATACCGGAGTCTTTGCCGCTTCTACCGTGTACGATGCAGCCATCACTATTTTGCCCAAAGACGGTTACACCCTGTTGGGAGTAACGGCAGGCTTCTTTACTGTTGCGGGATCAACGGTGGTAACGCCCAACGCCGCCGACTCTGGGGTGCTTACTATAACTTTCCAGGCTACGGGCGCCGCTGGGCCAACTACTATTAGCATCGCCGATATACAGGGCATAACTGCGCCGGTAACCGGAGCGATGCCTGCTACGGCGATTACTGCAACAACGCAGTACACAGGAAGTGTTGCATGGACAGTCACCAGCGGCGGAGCAGCCCATAGCGGGGCCTTTGCTGCGTCCACTTCCTATACCGCAACAATCACCCTGTCGCCCACGACCGGTTTTACACTGACCGGTGTAGCGGCTGACTACTTTACAGTTGCGGGGGCAAATCCTGTAAATAATCCCGTTAACTCCGGTGAGGTAACAGCAGTCTTCCCGGCTACCGGCCCCGCTGTGGATGATACCATTAACATCGCCGCAATACCAGGCGTAACTGCGCCGGTAACCGGAGAGACTCCTGTAACGGCGATTACTCCAACGGCGCAATACACGGGAACTGTTGAATGGACAGTCACCATCGGCGGAGCGGTCCATAGTGGAGCCTTTGCCGCTTCCACTTCCTATACCGCAACAATTACCCTGTCGCCCACGGCCGGTTTTACACTGACCGGTGTAACGGCTGACTTCTTTACAGTTGCTGGGGCACCGGCTGGAACAACGGTAAACAATGCCGCTGACTCCGGCACGGTAATAGCAGTTTTCCCCGCTACCGTCCCTGCTGTCATTAATATCCCAGACATACCGGGTGTAACCCGTCCGGCTACCGGTGGGAGCCCTGTAGCGGTGATTACTGCAACAGCGCAGTACACCGGAACTGTTGAATGGACAGTCACCATCGGCGGAGCGGCCCATAGCGGAGCCTTTGCCGCTTCCACTTCCTATACCGCAACAATCACCCTGGCACCTACGGCCAATTATACACTGACCGGCGTAGCGGCTGACTACTTTAGAGTTGCCCAGGCGACAACGGTTACCAATGCCGCCGGTTCGGGCGTGGTTACAGCAGTCTTCCCCGATACATCGGCGCCCGCCGGCGGCGCACCGTGGACAGATACCGACCCGCTTACTTCCGCTGAGATAACGACAGTTGCCGCCCTGAAAGTATTTTTTGCACACGCCTCTGTGGGTGAAAATACTTTGTTTGGCTTAAATCGTTCAGTTTCTGAAATAACCGTTTACAATGCTCCGCGCTGGGCGCATGAAAACGGCTTGATGCATTATCTTAATGTTACAATTAATGGTCTAGACCATCCTGCAATTGTTGGATACGACATGGGGCCGCTTAATATGTATCCGGAAACAAAAATGACGGTGTTTGAAAGCGCTATGGACGATATTGTTCAAAACAATGTTGATATTGCCTTTATGAAATTCTGTCCTCTTGATATTCAAGGTACCATTAATGGATATGCCAATGAAGCGGCTATGTTTACTGCTTATTCGGAAATGATAGCCAGATTGAAGGTAAAACACCCTGATGTATTTTTTGTACATGCAACATTGCCGCTATATCGTGATGGCAACAACTGGCAGAACCCCAACAGGGAGATATTCAACGGTTGGCTGCGTGATACATACGGAGAGCTGGTTTTCGACGTAGCGGCAATTGAGTCTATACGCAGCGACGGCACTACTGCGGTTGGAGTAACTGTAGCAAATGGACACAAAGTATTGGCCGATGAATGGGGGCGCCCCAATAATATTGCTGCTACCGAATTTTTGTATTCCCTGGGTGGTGGAGCAAGTATTGGCAATACTTACGGTGCCGCAGGTAATGATGGTGACACCAATCATTTGAATATCGACGGCCAAAACCGCATGGGGCAATCACTGGTTAAATTCCTTGCCTGGGTGTCTGACGAATATCTGCAAAATTAAATGGTCTGAATAATGCAAAAGGGCTGCCTGTTCAGGCAGCCCTTTTTTTGTGCCCGAAAAATTTCACGCGGCGGCACGGAGAGACGGAGGGCACGGAGGAATAAAAAACTAGAATATAGCCACGGATTTTCACGGATATGAATACAGAAAAGTGTGTGTTTTAACGTTAAATCCGTGTAAATCTGTGTAAATCCGTGGATGCTTTTTATAACCTGTGTAAACCGCCCATTTGGCGCATTATGCCCCAAAATAACAGTGTTTTTTTGCTTTCCTTTTCTTCCGGAAATACACATATTTTAACGTAGAACTAAATATAAATCGCGGAATGCAAAGGGGAAAAGCAATGAAAATTCGAACAAAACTTTTTGGCGGTTTCTTTATTGTTGTTGCAATAGGAATCTTTCTTGGATCACTGGGGTTACATAACGACTCAAAACTTGTTTCATTATC
>Ga0099364_10000995_pt1 | contig 47630 bp, 86 predicted proteins | sample TergutTh196P3_FD_73070 | JGI IMG/M metagenome (GOLD analysis project Ga0099364, IMG submission 73070) | Microcerotermes parvus P3 segment gut microbial communities from Pointe-Noire, Republic of the Congo - Th196 P3 | ecosystem: Host-associated > Arthropoda: Insects > Digestive system > Gut ...
TACATAAGGAGTCCAAAACTCGATGTGCTCTCCGGCATTTGCTGATGTAGGCCAGCCTTCACTGTCTGGGGAGATGCTATCCGCCCCTCGTATGTCCCAGCTTATCGTTTGTTGTAGACGCCTAAAGGTTGGTGCTATAGCAACATTGGCATCAGGCATGATAAAAGATTGCCCAGAACTTATGTTGGTAGTGTTCCAGCGTAAGCTTTCCAGTTCGTATCCCTCGTCGGCTACTGCCGTAACCGTTATAATAGAGCCGACTGCCATCGCACCCGTGCCTGGGGTTACTATAACCGTGCCTCCGGTTACTGAATAGGTACTTATCTGGCGAAGCGTAGCTGCAGGGCCAAAAAACTGTCTTGCTACACCACCTACACCAATATAGGCTCTTTCTGCTCTGCGAGCCACGCCATTAACACCTATATACATGTTTGAGATAATTTTTGCCGTCAAGTTGTCACCTATGTAAAGGGCCATTCTTTCTCCTATGTATGCTGTATGTAAATTGATCCGGTAGCAAGAATTGACGAATTTGGCGTTAACGTTGCTGTACCAGCGTGAATATTTCGTGTTGCAGCAGTCGCTAAAGCGGGATTACCGACCGCCAACGTGCCTGATTTTGTTTGCGCCGTTGCGCTCACATTGAGCATATCCTGTCCCATCTGCGTAGCCACGCCGTTGGCGTTGATATACACGGGCCTGGTCGTTGAGTTCCCGATTGCAGCGGTTCCAAAAACTGCTATGCGTAAGTTTGCTTGCGTCATCGCTGTCGGCACACCATTAGCGGCGATATAAATTGGCATCTGTGTAGATCCGATTGCAGCAGTACCGAAAATGCCGATTCGCAAGTTTGCCTGGGTTATAGCTGTTGCTACCCCGTTGGCGGCGATATGTACTGGTAAAGTTGCAGAGCCTACGGCGGCAGTGCCAAATATGCCGATTCGCAAATTGGCTTGTGTCAAAGCGGTAAGAACCCCGGCATTGACGTATACCGGCATTTGCGTAGAACCAATAGTAGAGGATAACTCATTGAGCGTACCAAGAGCCCCAGATGATACTCTTACCCTGTTTGCAGTGCCGGCAGAAATTTGATTTTGCTTTCCGTTTATTGTTGATTCTAAAACAGCTACCTTTGCATCTGATCCTGCAATAGTTTCGTATAAGGATAGATCAACAAAGAAATTAAGCGTCAGCCAATTAAGGCCGCCAGAATTGTATGCAAAGAGTATAATTTCCTCATTTTCAATAAAGTACGCATCAAAATTACTCGCAGTGCTTGGCAATGCTGCTCTGTTTGGAACAGAACCCTTATCCTCCAAAAGTCCTTCCATGTTCTCTTTTATGGCTAACTGGACATCATCCTCTGTCATGTAACCCAGAAAGGCCGTGTCCATTGCACCTTTTCGGATGAACGGATCAACTGTCGGATTTTCAAGGTCGTTAAGCGATTCCGGCAGTTCTGTTTTTTGTGCGTATAAATGTTTTTCCGCTGTATATACAGGGTCTGTTTCCGTAAATGACTGCAAGGCTGATTCCGCCTTTGCCAATAATCCACGCACTTCTGTTGACAGATCGCTTTCTGGAATACCACCTGGTGGTGGTTCATAGCCACCTACATCAGCCAAGTCGTCTTTTGTTGCAAGATTATCTAGGTCTATTTTATCTGCTTTATCATTCTCAAGCCTTGAAAGCTCTGTATCGGCATTACCTTTCCAGTCAGCGGTAACGCCAGAGTTCATGGCCGCAGTTTGGTTGGAATTAGGAGTAAATCCGCCACCAGCAGATAAACCACCAACAGCATCATCGATCATCTCCTGTACTTTTTGTTCTGATACACCGTCTGTTGGCAGGTCTTTTAGCTTCTCCGTAAGGCGTTCATCAATTAAAGCTTTTGCTTCATCTTCGGTAATTCCTTCTGTTGGCAAATCTTTAACGGCTTCATCTATCCAACCTTTTATTTGCTGTTCTGTTATGTCATTCTCGACTTGCGCTTTTACTCCGGTATCAGCACCGTTGATATGCCAATTACCATTTACAATTGTTATGACAGGCATTTCTCCATCTTTTCCCTCAGCAAGCACCCCAGTATCAGTATATGAGTTAGTCGATGAGCTAAACACTTCCCAGCGTTTAGTAGTTGCATTAATTCTGGGATACTGTACCGCTACGCCGTTAAGGGCAGTTTTTCTCATAAATGCCTTTGCAGCCGCCAGGGTAACAACATCAATACTCATATTTCCCTCCAGCCATCTTTACCAAGTACAAAAACCTGTCCAGTATTTATGACAAACGCAGTAGAGCCGCCGGATATTTTATCGGCAGTCGGTAATTCGTTAATGTCTTGAAGTTCGTCAACGGTATAGTCTGCGACAACCTTGCACTTTGTCAGACTAAGCGCTTCTGTGCGCCCGCTTTTTACAGAGGTCACATAAATAGCCATAGTATTCTCCCAAATCGTTTTTATTTTACAAGCGCTTTTGATTATATTCAAGCGCCGCTAAAACCCTCCCATATCAAAGGCCGGCTGGCCTACCTTGCTTGAGTGTTGTACAAGCATTTCGCCTAATCCAGACATAAAGTGCTTTTCATCCTCTGCAGGAAACTCCGGGTACAATTCTTTAGTGAAGTAAAATGCTCCTTCCGGTGATATAGCACCGTCCCTTAGTAGAGGCACTATTGCCTGAGCATACCCTCCCATAATCTGTGCTTTCTGTGATTCTGACAATAAAGACAGATTGCCCCACTGTATGCTTACCTGTGGCGGCTGTGTGAATCGCATATAAGCAAGGATTCTAAGAGACTGACTGACAAGTTCTTGGGTTCCTTTAGTAAGTTCTCGGCGTATTCCTTTAATATGCTCCAATGCCAACAGGCGGTCTGTTTCTGTTGACGCATAATTGCCGGTAGCAAGCCCTCCAAAGAACAGCTCTGGATTGCCACTACCTTTAATTATTCTTCTTTCAAGATCTGCTATCGCTTGGGTATGAGACGAAGTTGCATCGCTTGATAAAGAAATAAACTCTGTTGTCTCATCAAGTGTATTTACCACCAATTCACGTCCAAATATATCTATCGTTTTCTCGTCAACAATGCCAATGCTCTTTGTATTGTTTTCAATCCAACCCTTTACGTCTCTTGTCTTTTGAATTATTTTTGGATTAAACCCTGACAAGATTTCACCTCTTTTGTAAGCAATATCGTGCATCTCCTTAAAAAGCCTTAGCACTCTGGCAAATACGCTATTCCCTCGCCATTCACCCTCAAAGCAATTATGCCCGAATGGTATTGGCATAAAGCCAAATTGATTCTTGTATTGTGCAGACCTGTTGACTTTTCCTGTCCACGTCTCTTCTATTTGAGTCCTGGTAATATGTCGCTTGCGGCGTGCATAAGAAATGTTTGATTCTCCTTCATTGTATTCAATCTGTTCGTCTATATATATTTCTGTTATTTCTCCAGTATCAAGATCAATGATAATTGATGCAATGCTCGAATCTGGTATTGTCTCCCAAACGAGCCTATGAAGTTTATCACTCCATCTAGCCCACCGCCATGCTGTTCCAACTACTAAATACGTTGCCACAATAATTGGGTATTCATCCATCATTAAAGGAGCTAACTCATTTACCAACCTATCGCTTTGCCCTTCATCTGGTATAACTCCAGGAATCCCTGCCAAATTTCTAGGCACATCTATCATGCCTGTTACTAAGTAAGATGATAGAGAAAAATCTTGAGCAGAGCCTTTGTATATTCCTTTAAGCAAAACTTCATTAGCAGCTACTTCCCTTATCTTTCTTGATACAGGTGTCACCGTTGTTTGTGTTTTAGATAAATCTCTATCAAGCGGTCTCCTCCAAACATCCGAAAAACTCGTGGCTGCTGCTTTTGTTGCATTTTTTAATCTTCCCATCTTCTTCTCCTTTTACGCTACTCCAAATAAAAACGCTTTATCTTCTTCGTCAAGCTTGGCACCTTTGTTGTATGCTTCTCTAAATAAAGAAGCAGCCGAATCTGGCGCATCATCAGGTTCACACCCTTCGCGATAATCTATTATCTGCGCTATATATTCATCATCTGTTTCAGGTGCCCACTCTATATACTTCCAGACCCTATATAGCTGTGTGCTTATTTTAAGATGTTTGTTCTGTCTTTCGCTATACGTTTTTACCCGTATACCCTTTTTCGCCAAATCGTCTGCTGACATTCCTTTGTCTGCATTTGTTTCTTCCAGTAAATAGCTTACATTATACAGCTTGCAAATCCTATCTATTTCATCGTACCAATCTCTAATATTCCCAAGATATGTAAATCCAACCGCTTGGTAATATACATCATCTCCAGCTTCTCTTAATTTTGATACAATAGTTAAGGCACAATAATGCCCTCCTCCATAAGCAGCATCTAGCTGTGCCACTACCTCGTATGCGTTTTTAATCCATCCATTTGAAAATATGGGATCTGTAAATAGCAGTGATTCATCTGATATTAAATCAAGGTCATAGTTCGCAGCAAACAGCGATGGTGTAGTCATAGCCCTTTTAGCCGCTATCTCTTCATCTCCAATTATATATCCGTATTCCTTTATTGGATACTTGGCTACAGGACATAGGCTATTTACATACCTCCACGCATCATCTCTATGCCAAGGTGTCCCAATATAACTAACTCCTTTTTTAGGATCGATAATATTGGTCTGTATTTCCATTAATGCTGTTTTGGTATGTCTTCTCTCTGCCCTACTTACTCTGTCTTTTACTGTTACAAAGTCATCTAATATTATTTTATCAAAATGCTGGCCGGTTATATCTCCGTCTAATCCTAATGCCAGAACATTAGGCTCTGGAGTCATAGTCTTTTTAAAATTATACTGTAACCTTCCATAACTTTTAATCCTCGCTTTAGGATATTCTCCAAACCTGTATTTGAATATTTCCGCTACTTCTGTATACTCCATTGCCTGTGCTACAGTATTCACCACATCGGCTGCTTTTCCAGAGTGCTTACGAAACAAAGCTATTCGTTCATTTGGGTTGAACAACATCCATCTTATTATTCCAATAGTGCATATTGCAGTGGTCTTATAACTACCTCTATAGGCCATTAATGCTCTTTGCTTGTTTGTGTCCCATATATATCTAATCCAATCACTATGTACCGGTAACAACCTGTCTTTACCCATAATATGCCCTAAGATGTGAGGCTGTTTAGCAGCAATTTCAATTGTTCTTTCAGAGCATAAAGCTTTACGCCAATCAGTCATCGTCACCCTCTTTATACTCTATTTGTGCTTCAATAATCCGAGGCTCCACAGTGTCAGTAAATGTTTCAGAAAATATTCTTGCTATTCTCAATTCTGACTCCTCAGATATATTCGAAAGTATAATGTCTGTTTGAACAGGCTTCCCAAAGCACCTGTCTATCATATACTTTACCGTTTCAAACGACCTTTCCCGCTCAGGCTTAAACTCTGGCTCCATTATCATATTGCCATCTTTATCTGTTTTCCCTGTAGGCAACATCCTCCCCGTTGCCTCCATTCTTCCTGTTAGCCTTCCCTTCATGTCCTGCATCAACATATTAGCCAATGTAGCCGTTAAAATCGTTGGATACTTAGCAACTACTTGACTCAGCTCATTAGGGTCGCTTTTCAGCAAATTCTTGCAGATCTTCTTGACATCGTCATTGGATAAATCATCAGCTTTTGCTAATGGCCCAAATACATTCCTTGGTCTCCCTACTGCCCCCCTTTTTTCCGGTTGTCTTTCCGAAGTAAAGTGTTTAAGATTATCCTCTCTTTTGCCTCCCACTGTGCCTTACTCCGTATAATTTCACGCATTTTGCCTATTCATAGCCTACACCGCGCTCATCCGGGTGTTCTTTCAGATACTCTACCCTATGCTTTGCCATGTTGGTAGTTTCCCATGCTTGAGTATATTCTCTATCCTCAAAGAGCTTGGAAAAGCCGGTGATATGCTTTAGTCTCAATACTTCCTCGGCTTCCATGCCCAGCTCGTTGGCTATTTCTACCTCATTCATTCCCTGAGAAAGCATATTAAATACCATTTTAGACATACTTATTACTCCATGCTTTCCCCTTGCTCTGTTATGCCTTACTGTGGCTGCCATCCTCTCGTTTATGTCTTTTTCAAGAACAACGATAGGCAAATAGCCCTTATTTCTCTCTTTTATCGCCTTATCGTTTGCCCCTACATAATAACGATGAAACCCATCGACAATACAATATTTCCCTTCTTCATCTCTCACGGTTACAATAGGCTGAGTATACCCATCTGTATCTATACTCTTTTTAAGTAGCCCCATCTCCTTTTTTGCCACTGCATTAGGATTATAAGAGTTAGGATATACATTTTCAACTGGAACCCATATAACATGGTCTACTGGCTGGTCTATAGCCTTAAAGTGCGCCCTTATCTCGTTAGCCCTTTCAATGTCCTCATTTATATAATTTTTTAAGGTTTTGATAGCGTCTTCTTTTGTCACTTTACCCCTCCGGTTTTTTCCTTCAACACTTTATTCCACTTTAACGATGCCGCTGCAAAATTTTTTAACTTCGTCAAGCTATAGTCATCTCTTAACACTACATCTATGTGTACCTGTACTGTATGATCTGCCCTTTCTTTCGGTAAAAATGAATTAACTCTATCATCCCGGTCAAACCTTGTCTTCATTATTTTATAGTGTTCTTCGTTAGTAATTAATTTATTTAATAGAAAATCTCTATACTCTCGCCAACTCTTAAACATTTCCGGTAGCTTTTTGGGACAGCAATAGGCTTCTGGATTGTGCTTATATGTGTTTATGCCCTCTATCCTATCTGTCAGTCTGTTCCACATATCGCCCTCAAACTCTTGGGCATAATCCAATGACCTTAAGGCAGTTTCATGTATCAAGGCGGACACTCTCATGCTTGGTACCGGTATTCCATGTGCATACTGATGGTCGTACAATGTATTATATTTTAATCCTCTCTCGTGAATAAACTTCCACACATCACTTGTTACCCAATCATATATGACAGCAGCTCTAGCATTTTCTTTATCGCTTGAGCCGGCACCCCACACTTCCGGGCCAACAAATACTTTTTTTGTATTGGTTAAAGCTCTTCTTCGAGAAGGAGATTCATCACACCTCATTCCGTATATCGTGCAACCATTAGGAAAGAATGTTATCCCAATATGGTTTAGCATCTCTGCAAATACAAGGGTCTGCTTTCCTGGCAATTCATGGATTGATGAAGCATCCCTCTCTCTCATTGTCTTTCCTTGCCAACACCACAACCCGTCTTCTTTTCCATTCAGCGAATGGTCTAATAAAAAAGGTGCTTGTATCCAGTATGGTTTTACCCAAGGCAGTCCAAAAACATATTTTATATATTCAACAGTAGAGTCCCACTCTGCTTCTTGATCTAGCCACATTACATTTACGGGTAGCAAATTCATTTCTTCGGCTACCATATGTGCTATTTCTAAGCATACCGTAGAATCTTTTCCACCTGAAAATGAAATATATGTGCTTTTACCAAAATGTTCATAAATAAATCTGGTTCTTTTTATTGCAGCTTGAACCACATTGTCCTTGTAATATATTTTCACACCGTATCCTCGTAAAAACACTTATGACCACACATTGGGCAGTATATATCATCTTCCTCGTAAGTTCCGGCCTCTTCTTCTGTGACAAGTATAAGATTATCGGTATTTAGATGCGAAATAAGTTCTCCGTAATCTATATCACCCATGAACATATCGGTAGATGTTTCTGTAATATAGCCAAATCTACTGTTGCACAACAACAACAGTCTTATTGCCTGTTTTGTATCATCTGCCTTTATATATACAACCGGAATCTCAGGGATTTGGTGACCATCTTCCTCTAATCTTTTTAGCGCCGCTAATCTTCCATGCCCATCAATGACATATTTTTTCTCACCGCTTTCCCATACAAACATTGGAAAAGAAAAACCATATTCTATTATTTTTGACTTGATCATATCAATATCTAAGTCTGTTCGCAGTTTGAAATCGCCTTGAAACTCTGTTAATTCATGGAAATCAACAAATTCGCTGCCACAATCAAATATTTTCATTTTTTATGCCTCCACATCTTCGATAAAATGTTTCGATATACGATTAGGGTTTCTCCTTGGGTTTATAAGAGACTTTCCTATCTTGTGCTGAACCAAACTTGGGCATACACGGAGATATTTTATTTTATATGACTTCATATATTCTGCAACCATAGAATCAAATCCCATTTCAGGGTCGTCTTTATCGTAATATACATCGCTAAACTTTAGTATCTTTGCGCTCATTCCGGCTGGAAGGTAAAAACACTGTGTCCATAAAAAATCGCTGCCGTTTACATACCTAGTCCCCTTGCTAAGGTCATCAGATCTGGTGCCGGTGAAGAACTGTATAACATCTTTTTCTCTGGCATTTATTACTGTCATTATCCTTTTCATGAAGTTTTTGCAAAGAATAATATCATCCTCAAGATGAAGAGCCGGTTCGTCTCCAGCAAGCAGCATCCCATTTTGGAAGTTTTTATATCCATTACGTTCTTCAATAATTGATAGAATAAGGCCTGGTATTTTTTCATTATACTCTGAAACATCCCTATCGCCTGTTGTTCTCATTATAATCTTCATGCTCAAACCTCCTTAAAGTTTAATATTTTCATTGTTTTTGCAGCTCGGGCTGGATTTAATTCATTTGCATAGCAGATTGCTCCTATCTCTTTACAAGCCTTCGCTGTCTGACCTAATCCCACGCAACAATCAAATACGCTTTTTGGCTTGTTTTTAATTGTAGAAAGCACGGTATATGGTATCTTCCAATCCTTAAAAGCTACTGGGCTTATCTCTGGTACTGCTCGCCAACAGGATACTAAAAATGACAATCCAGCTCCATATTTACATTCATATTGCGCTGTAGGCTGTCCAAATACCTGTATTAAGTCATTTACAAATCTAGGGCCGCATTCTAAAAATAAAGGCCCAGCTACATGGCGTTCATACAAAAACTTTAACCTCTCCAAGAATAATAGCCAATCATCGCTTTGCTTATGCTTTTGCCCATTTAATGTACGGAAATATTTTATATGACCTATACCCCACGGAGGGTCACAGTACATAGCTTCTGCCTTCTCGCCCTGAAACAGGTCGTCTAAGTCGTCAATCATTATATCTCTTGTGGTAATTCTATGCGACACTATTTTCCTCTCTTGCGTTTCTTTTTATTATAGCCTGCTGTGCTTCATCAATCATAGCCTTTATTTTTTCTTGCGGCAACCAACTGAATCCTTGTTCGAAAAATTTCAAATCCATTGTTTCAATATAATTCCATACTATTTCTTCTCCAGCCCTTATATCTCTAATTGCAATAAGCCGCGTGTTTATTTCACCGATATCTTGGGAAATATTACTATCTGCCGAATGATTTAAGAATCTTAGCGGTACATCAAAATCAAGCTTATAAGTCTTTGTACGCCTATCTTTGTATCCATAATGAATTATTTCTTGCCTTTCTATCTGGTGCAAGCGGGCAAACTCTTGCTCTGTAAACTCTTGATCTAATTTAGGGCTTGCAATGACGCACACTACACCTTTTTTGATATTGCTTTTCGTAAACAATCCAAGCCCATCCCTCTTGGAATCTTTTATTACATATTCAAAGGTTACCATATTCTTATTACCTCTATCGCTTTTTATTCTTCTTCATTTATAATACCTATTTCATTTAGATATTTTGCATGCAATGGATAAAATGAGCTATTTGTATTCCATTGTTTTTCAAATATATGTGCAAACTTATATTTTCCATTAAGTATATTTCCTGTTTCCTGCGCCTTCCATGCCTTTCCAATAGTGTTATAAAGCAATATTCCATATCCTTCTGGATAATATTGAGTCTTTCCGCCCATAACAATATTGAGAATATCCTGCTCGTTATGCTCTAGCGCCGGATGTTTCCCGTATCTTGAGAGAAAGTCTGGAACAACAGATTTGCTAATAGCGTTTGGCAATACCATAAGCGTCCCGCCATTCAAATATTTATCAATATGGCATTCAAATGCTTTATTCAATTTTTCCAACTTACCTCTTTTTATAAGCAAAGAGTCGCATAACGATGCTATCGGTTTCTCTTTTGTTAAGAAGGAAATATCGTCAATTTTGTCAAAAAATAATACATCGGCATCTATAGCCATATATGGAATATCAAAATGTTCTCCTATTAGCAATCTTGCATATACAATCGGAGGCCAAGACCTTGAATAGCCTTTCAAGACGGACAAATTATTTAATTTTATCACATCTATTTGTTCATTGTATGTTTTTGTTATTCTTTTTATTATATTTTTTTGCAGAGATGTAAGCTCTTTGGATGTAACAATATGATACGATATACTGTTGCCGTGAATCTTCATGCAAGAACAAATGCTGCTGCTTGCACCAATAAAATATTTGTCACTGGCATCAAGAGCCCAAACAGCGGCTAAAAGTTTGTCTCGTTTAATATTTCCCTCCCAAGAATTACTATTTATTTACCAATCGTAAAGCTGTGACCACAATTACCACACTGGACGTTTATCAATTCTTTTCGCTCTTTTTTAGCAATTTCTCTTATTTTTGATTCTGCCTTCTCAATATCTCTGTCTCCAACCTCTATGTCATCTATGCTTGGGTTATATGTGCTTGTAAGCCAATCTATCTCCAGAGGAGGATCTGCAACCTCGTGCGCTGAATATTCATTTATCTCAAAGAAAGATTGATGACATTTAATAAATTCAGCATCCTCTCCTGTCGCTTTACTGTATTGATCAAGCGTAACCATATCTATCTTCCCAAACATAGAATTGGCAAGTAGAACCTTCTTTTTTGCTTCTTCAAAGGACGCTGCTTCTATATATACTACGGGTATGCCGGTTACTCTTTCTCCTTGTTTTGGCACCAATTCTCCATTTTCTCCTAGCCCATATAGCGCATAATTTATATCTTCGACAGCCTTAACCCTACCAACTCCATCAATTACTTCATTAATCTCACCGTTTTTCCATACAAATACCGGAGTTAGAAACCCATGTTGCAACAACCTTTTTGTTTCTTCAACGACACTTTGCCTTGTCCTAATTTTAAGACTCTTTGTCATCTCTGTTGAGAGTTCTTCTACAGGCAGTAAATCCTTGTAAGTACAATGTATATTCATATTCTCACTCCTAAAACAACTCCAATTGAGAAGGTTTTTTGTGTTCTATTGGTCTTTCGCGAGCCCTTGCATTGTCAATATTTAGCGTAAAGCCAAAGTTCTCTGGATTCACCTTGAATTCTCGGATAGGGTTCCCATTGAACGGATTTTTGTCTATACGCCTCCCATTATATGGATTGCAAGGATATGGCCAGCTTTTTATATTTGGCTTTCCAACTACTGCCCATTTACCTTCAAAGTTTGAAAAATATGCCTCTTTAGGAGGAGTGTCAATCCTTGCTCTATTGATTAATTCCCATGCTCCCGGGTATAGCGAGCTCCAATAATAAAAATCACCAATAATTAAATATTGTTGTAAATCACACCAATAATACCCAAAAAAGCCGTATTTCCCTATTGCTGCAGTAATATCATCGAACTCTATTCCGTCCACATCTTCAAAGTCTTTCATTAAAGTGTATTGATGTGGGCTTGACTTTGCGGATTTCCAATATTGGGTTACCAAGCACTTTTCCAGTTTTTCAAGATATTGTTGTGATACTTGGCCTGATTTCACAAAATTTTCTACATGTTTTTTTTCCAATACTCTCTGCTCTGCTTGCCATTCTTCCTTGTTCCAATTTTTTCCGCGGATATAATGTTCATTAATATATTCTTGCCTTGTCATTCCTATGCTCCTCCACTACCCATTGTCTTAAAAAGCGTTTCACCCATTAAAAAATGCTTGTTTTTTCTTATTATCCCATATTCTTTATTAAAGATAACTAATACACAAGAACCTCCAAATTTAAACAAACCAATCTCTTCGCATTTTTTTACTGTATCACCTTTTGCGCAATTAATCTCTATTGATCCAATATGAGACATTCCAACCAGAACAAGAGCAAAATCGCCGAATCTATCATGGTTTGCTTCAATTACAACTCTGGTTTCAATTGATTGCCATCCATACTCGCTGCTATCTAACACATATTTGCCGTTTATGTACTCAACAAACCCTCCTACATAGTTTCCGCCATTAATCTTCTTTATATCCAAAATTTTCATATCGCATGGAGCATGTATTCTATGATAATCATATACATCTAAAAATATATCTATTAAAGTACCGTTATAGCTTCCATATCTATCACTGTCCAGCAGCTTATTTATTGTATGATATTCGCTTGATTTTACGCTAAGATTTACCTTTCCATTTAATACTCTATGAATATTTAAAACAGTTCCATCTACCGGTGATAAAAACCATTGGCTAACAGCGCGCCGATGCGGCATAACCTTTCTTGTAAAAAACTCGTTAAATGTTTTGTATTCGACCTCTTCATAATCTTCAATCCTAAACCTTTTGTCCTTTTTGGCCAACTCCAGGTATTCAGGCTTCCAAGATTTTTCTGAATCCATGAATTTTCCATACTCTTTTACATATTCACTAAGAAAATCTCCGATTAATGGAAGATATTGTGGTTCTGGTCTGTAATAATTTTTTTCCTGCAATTCGTCAATAGTCTCACCAAAAAGCCAATAAAAGTAATTTAACCACTCAGTTATTCTATCAGACAAATCTCCTTCAAATCCTTCCCACGGCATCATGCATAACGTATCATTAATATATCCCTTTAGCTGCTCTACAGGGATCCTTCTCAAGTATTTTATTTCATTTAAAGCTTCTGTCAAATCCTTCATGCTTAAACCTTTTGCCTGGTGTTGCTATTTCTTCCAAAACCTTCTTACAATATCATTGGTAACCATGTTCACAAAAGAATCTTTTGCGCTGCCATTTAAGCCATAAGCCCTTATAATGCTAAACGCAATCTTTCTGGTAAGCGGCTGCCTATACTCAAGAAGACTTATGTATGGTGCCGTCACCCCGAGCTTGACAGCCATTTCTTCCTGGCTCTCATTATTTTCGAACCTTAAACGTCTCAAAAATGCGCCTATTTCGCTTATTTCCTTTTTTAACATATACCCCTCGTCATAAATGTTTTATAAGAATATTTGACATATCCCTATAATCTGCTTATAGAAGCGTCTACAGCGCCGTATAAAGCATTTTATACCATATTCTGAATAATATGTCAAGTTTCTTTTATAACCCCTTTATATTGCGTTTAACTCCATCCAAACGTTTGGACAGAATCAGCCCTCATTGCGCCCTCTTTTCCATTGCTTCTTTCAGCATTTCTGCAGGAGACAAGCCTCTGGACTTCATTTCTTCTACTTCTTCATTTGCATCCATAGCTTTCTGGCAATGCAAAATAATCCCTGTCGCCCTACAGACATTCTCATGCTCACTTTTGTCCCAGTTATGTATTCTGGATACCACATACAATAATTGATCAATGGTCATAAATGCTCCTTACTCTGCACTATCAGCAGATAACCAGTTTTGATATCGTTGGATCATTTCTTTGTACAGGTTTTCACATTCTTCCGGTTCTTCTGCCAAGTGTATTGCCATGTTCATTTCTCCTGCAATACATTCTGGCAATCTTAAATACCTATGTCTATTTCTTTTTAGCTCTGACCTAAACACTGTGCAAAATGCTGTCACATATACTTTGCCAGGGATTGAAAAAGAATAATTTTGCTTGCAACTACAGCTATCGCAAAATATTTTTCCACAATTAACATCAATGCTTATCCTCATTTTCCTGCTCCTTCTCTATATGTAATTTGAAAAGAACTAATGGACATTTATTTGTTGCAATACAACTCTTTGAAGAGATTTCAGTTAAATGCCTGCAAAGATAGTTTTTATCAAACATTTCTTCTTCGCAAAAATCCTCGATTATTTTTCCTATCGGCTTACTGTTACTTAATGCTTGTTCAAGTAACTTATTCTGTTCCTCTGCTTTATCAAGGGCATCAAGTAGGGCAACCATTTTTATATGAGATTCAGATTTAGCAATAATGCCTATATTCATATTCTCTATATTCTCTGCATAAGCTCTTATTGCATCTCGTTCTTCTTTAGTCATACCTGCTCCTTCCTCCCGTCATGTCAATATACTCTTTATTTTTACGCAAAGTATTATACGGATTTACGCTTTTCCTGTTCCTATAGTAATTGCAAGAATCAAAATAAGGTCGTTTGCATATTCTTTTACTCCATCCATCGTTATCAAACTCCATTAAATCAGTGTGTTCAGGCCAGTGAAGACAGAAATTACCTTTTGCCCAGCGGTGAGACATGGTAAAAACAAGCGTATAATAGTGATCACAGGATCTACACTCTTTTTGAGCCTTTTTAAGAAACTTGTCCCAAAGAGATATGCGATATTTCCTATGTTCAGACAGCTCCATGTTTATACCTGCTCCTTAATAATCGCTCTAAGCTCTGCCAATAAGTCGGCATCCTTTTCTATGAAATAGTTTCCAATAATTCTCCCGCATATCATAAAGTTTATTTCTGTGTGTTTTTTGTTGTAGTAACAAACAACATTATTATAAGGGCTACCATGCATACCAAATTCATAGGCATTAAAGTCTTTTAAGCAGATACCATCTACCAACCCTAAAAATAATCGGTTTCCATTTAATGGCAATTTTATATCTCCTATATGAGATATAGCCTCTGCCGCTTCCCGTGCCGGATAACTCCGGCTAATTCCGTCAATTAATGTTTTCATTCTTAGCCTCCCATATTTGCCCAGAACACTTGTTCTGAATCATCATCCAACATTGCAAATACAACCCGCTCAATGATTTCTCTAGGTATGTCCTGTTCGGGACCGTCTTCCAATTTCGCACCGCAGCGTTTCAAAAAGTTATTTGCTTTTGACGTTGCGTACTCTTCATTGCCGTATTGCAAAAAAGTTTTTCTTGCAGCATTCAATACTTCAATTGCTTTCATTCCTGCCCCCAAAGATTTGCTTTTCTATCTCTTTCCTCTATCTGGTCTGCCATTTCTTTTATTTCCTCAAGGGTAGGTAGCTCTTGGTTTGCTCTCCTGTTCCATGCGGCTATTGCTTCTTGCTCGGCATCGCCGTATGGTTCTATCTCAACTTCCGGCCCTTGCGCTCCGCAATTATTACAGCGCACTGTTTTGCCGTAAGTCGGAGGTTCTGGATCGTAATAATTATATGGCGAACCTTCATCTATTAAAACTTCTATCACTTCAAGGTTATTTACTCCGCCGAAATTGTCAGAATCGCAAAAAAGACATGGAATTAATTCTTTTTCACTTTTCATTTGCCCTCCAGTTCCATACTTCAACTACTTCCTGTTTGTTTTCAAATCTTTCTGTTGTTGCCGTAACGCCATGACAATTATGGTCAATCCAGTAGCACACATCTCCACTGTCTGAATAGCTTCTAACTATTGGTAATTCTTTGCACCTAAGGCAAGGTTTTAATTTATTCATGGTTGCCCCCAAAGTATATATGCTTCCACAGCCATCTGTCCGCTACACATAATAATTATTACCAAGCTCAAGCCCAGCATAACCCATGCCAACAAATTGCTTTTATCTCTTATCAATGCTGGTACCCATGACCATATTAATAAAAAGACATTAGCCGTAACTAAGACGGCTAACCATACAATCATAAACATTATTCCTCCTCCTTCGGCGGTAATAGCCGCTGTCCGCAATTTGGACAATATTTTAATATGCTATACTGTTCACTATCGATTATCGTAAAACTTTCATTGCAGAGTGGACATTCCGTTTCTGTCTCATATCCTTTCCATCGTAACGGCTCTATATCCAGACCAATATCACCTATTTTCAGTTCTGGCAGCATACCTTGGTCTTTCTTTTTCCCATAAAATTCATCCAGCTTAAAAATTACGCTAGTGCTGTCTTTGCGTTCTTCTGAACAGCACTCAAGATTACTACAACGGCTATATTCTTTTTCAAGACAATTTTCCAACATACTTTGTCTGAAAAAACACCCGCCACATCCATAAGGTTCATTATTTTCCTCTGGCACTAAACAATATCCCAACGGTACATCAATCATTGTCTGCCTCCCATTACACTAGTTGCTAATTTAACACCCTCAAGAAATGCTTCATCTGGCGTTATATCTTTTTCTACCGAACCAAAGATAGGGTGTTCGCAAAAAAACAATCTTTCAACCCTTTTTCGAGTTTCGTTGTCATAATGGCCGGCAAAATGCCCTATATTAATTCGCTCTTGTGCTTCCGCTTGCTCCCTGGGTATGCCAAACCGCATGGTGTGTCGAACGCATTTTTCAAAATACGCCATAGCCTCATCTTTGGTTTTAATCTCCATTGCAGGACTATACTTTTCACCGATGGTTATTTTCTTTTTCACTGTCTGCCTCCTTCAAAACAATCAAGAACAGGGATGTCTTTGACAGCATCCCACATTTCCTCTCGTGTCGGTAAATGGTTATGATAAACCGACCAAGGCAAACCAGCATCTTCAAGGGCTTTTTGCTGTAACCCTAAAATATTTGAGTATATTCTCATAAACTCATCTCTGTTTAGCTTTTCCATCCCATCCTCCTAACTAATACGCATCTAAAGTCCAACCGCCATAAAAACCTGCACCATCAGCCTTCCACACAGAGAATATTTCTCCATCTTTTGGAAGCGCTTCTAATTTTATATATGGACTTTCCCTAATTGTTTTTATTACCTTCAATATTGTCTTACAGCCTCCATTTTCTTGTTCCTTTGACAACACCTCGACTTCGGCAACCCATCCATCTTCTCTATAAATCATCCCATCCTCCTAACTAATTATCTGCACCGCTACTGCGGCTCTCTTCATACACACTGTTAACTATTAGCCTGTGAATATTTTTAACAGCATCTTTTTTGCCGTCTTCGTAAGAAGGCATTACAATATTGTTCGTTAAAAAATCTGCAACATCTTGTACAAGCTTTGAATATTTTTTACAGCTTTGGGCTCCTCTAGATCTGTTACGTATCAAATTTATTAACTCATGAATATGTATATAATTTAACATCCCTTACCTCCATCAATCTGCCTATCCAGATACTCGATAATCTGTACTGCTACAGCGGCTACCTGTACCATTTCTTCACGACTTTTTACAGGGTCGGTTTCAGCAAATGCGTCGTAGATTTTTTCAAGGAAAATACGCATCCAATTCGTATCTTTTGATAAAGCATCTAAAGCATTTACCCTCTTGTACTCTTTAAGATAAACCTTAACTGTTGTTAAATCAGAGTCTCTTCGTAACATTGGCAAATTCCGTTCACCCCACTTTTCATCCTGCCGTTTACGTTCGGCGGCGATTTGTTCAAATATGTGGTTCATCCTCAACCCTCATGCGACATATTATGTCTTCCACGTTCCAAAATTGTGCTTTCATACACCGTTAAACAGCCCATAAAATATCCTGCCAAAACATAATCAGCAGTGTTAGTTCTACTTTCTAGGCTATAGCGGTTAATAAGTTTGCACAACTCTTTCTCAAATTCATTTCTTCTGTTGTTTTCTTCTGTCGTTGTGTTAGCACTAGGCATCGCAACAATTTCATTTTCTCTCATCTTATTCCTCCTTCAAATATGTGGTTCATTGGCTACTCCTGTAAGGCGTTCTATTTTTATCTTCCAGTTCCATAGCTTTCTGTACTGCCCAATTTTCTTGCTCAAACTTACCGCAAGTAGCATAATTTCCATATAATTCAACCAAACCATCATGGTTAAACTTTCCTTTTTCCATGCCTTCTACGGAATACCTAATATCATTGGGATTTCCTCTATGCGGATAACGGATTACATACCAATCATGTTCGTGTAAAGTTCCAGTACCGCACTTCATACAGCATCTTTCGTCATGATTCATTTTCACTCCTCCTTCTTAACCCAATCTGCTACAGCACGGGCTTCAATATAATCAAAATATTCTCCATGCTCTGATTCAAACTGCATCCTAGCCATTGACTCTGCTTTGTATGCATATTTTGCGGTTATACGATACTCGCCTCTTTTATGCCCAGTAACCGTTACGGTATATGTTTTTTCTTTCATGATTTTGTTATTTTCACCTCAGGCAATCCTGTGTTAAAGCACACTTTATCCGTTTTCTTTTTTTTCAATTTCGTGGTTTTCAAATTAAAAATACCATCGTCTGCATTCCAACAAATATCAATCGGTAAAGATCCACCATCTGGGGTAATAACGCATACCTCAGCATTAGGGTTAAACTGTTTTAGCTCCTTTATCAATTCTTTTATTTTCATACTAAACCTACCATCCCTTTTTGAAATTCTGATAATTTTTTCCATTCAGTTTTCTTTAACCACTCTTCACCTAGAGCCTTTTCAATCCTTTCACAATAATTCTTAACACCACAGTTAAAACACTTGCTTATAAGACAAACACGTAGTGTAATGTTGTAATATTTTTTAGTCACTCTGGCCTCCAGCTGTCAGGCGGTTTTCCAAAGGGAGTACAAGCTACCACTACCGGATTACCTTTATAAGCGTTTTGCGCAAAGTGATACATTGCTACTGTCCAAGCGCCGTCAATCATTAAATACACAGCTCCATCATCTGGGTACTTAAACCCATATTCTGCTTCAAATTGTGAAACTGTCGGCCATTTTCTATGGCAGTGTATACACTCTGAATGGCACACCGTTGGAAGCTTCCTTATAAAACACATACCTCCATCAAACTGACCAGCCGAACAATAAAAGTCTTTGTTAATTTCTGTCATTTATTTGCTCCTGCAAAATCTATGCTTGGGCAAAACCAATCCTCTTTGATAATGTGACCTATTTCCCATATGGTACTCATATTGTGCCTAACTCTTATTGTCTTGCCTTTTAATTCGCTCCACTTAGATACCTCTGCAATTTCCATAACTCGCCATATCCAATGCCCTGCATAAGATTCAATAGAATGATGTGTATAACTTTTAGGCAGATACAGAGCAAGCCCGCCAAATCCTTGACCACCACTGTCATATTCAAGATGCAACCATGCTGTCAATAATCCATGATCATCATTTCTTATTTCTGCACTTGTAATTACAGCATTTCTTACTTCAAGGTCTTCTGGTTCTGTCATACTTCCCTCCAATCATCCGGCGGCGGGTTAGCGCCATTTACAATAACGATAGTCCCGCTCCTGTCTTTTGCTTCGCTGTAGTAATACAATTCCCATTCAGCTGTGTAATGTGATAAATACCATACAGCAGAGTTATCAGACAGCTCCTGCCCGGTACGATATTTGTATTGGGCTGGCGTTTCGTATTCTGGGATAGGCTCGTATAATTCACCATTACCGCAAACTGGACAATAGTTATCTTGATAATTACTCCATTCTTTAGTAAGAGTAAAATTGCTTAAACATCCATAACAGTAATACCTCATTTAACTAACTCCTTGTATTTATCACGGTACATCCGCCCTATGTGTTCAAAGTCAAACTGGCTATACGTTACTGTTTTCCGTTTCATGTTTTCCCACATATCCCACATCTCCTGTCCGTACATTTCTATGAGTATTCTTTTGTACATCTGCAATTCGCCGCCTCCCTGGCGGTTACAGCGGCGGCACTGACAATTACAAATATGCTCGTTAAACAGGATTGAATTAGCCCTGCCAGGTATTCCATGTCCGGCGTCCATCTGGTCAATCGGGTACACTTTACCGCAGGTTATACACTTTGCGTTATAAATATCACCTGTAGTTTTAATAGCGTCTCTTGTCCGTATATACTTGCTAAACCAACGCAAGGCCGTTTCTTTTTTGGGATTTCTGGATTTTTTTATTTTGTAATATTTCATTTTATATTATTCCTTTCCATGAATACCCTTACAGTTATAGCAGATAACCCAAACAATCGGGCAATTGCTCTTTTGCTTACCTTTCTTTTTCGCAGTTTTCTTATTTCGTCTTCTTTTCCCAAAAGCGGTGAACGTGGTTTTAAACCAAAAGGCCTGCCAAGTTTTTGACCGTTAGCTTTTTTTCTTGCTAAGGCTTCTTTGGTTCTCTGTGATATCATATCTCTTTCTATTTCTGCTGCCAGTGAAAACGCAAACGCTAAAACTTTTGATTGAATATTATCGCCTAACTCATAATTGTCTTTTACCGTAACGACCTTAACACCCTTAGACATACAACTTTCAAGTATTCTCATTACCATATACATTGATCTTCCAATTCTTGATAATTCGCTTGCTATAATCACATCATTAGTTTTTAATTTATTTAACAGATTCCCAAGCTTTCTTTTTCTTGGCTCTTTTATGCCAGATACATTATCAATTATGTATTCGTCTATGGTTAATCCCATACTCTCAGCCTTTTTATCTACACCTACTTTTTGATTGTTTTCATCTTGTTTGTCTGTGCTTACTCTTAAATATCCGTATGTCATTTCTTCCTTCCTTTTTTTTCAATAGGTGGTAGGAGTTGTTTTTTACAAAGAGGGCATTTGTCTGTGTTTAATAATTCTTCTCGAAAGAAGAAGAGATGTTCTTGTCGGCAACAAGGACAATAACCAAAATTGGTATTTTCGCTTATAAACTTATATTCCCATCTTGGCGGTTCGGGTGGTTTTTCTTTAATACCAGCAAATTTCTTTTCTTCTGCTGTGAAAATAAAGTCAAATAATTCTTTTTCTTTGAAAAACCTTACCCTTTCTTGGTATATTCTTTTTAAGATAACCATAATTAATCCGTGTGCCTTTTTTGTAAACATTAGTTTATGACTTTCAAAACAAGCCAGCACGTCCCGCAAAGCATCGTCATATCCATTGCTGTATCCTATGTGCATTATTGGCATCGTACCGTCCTGTCTCTAATTTTTATCATAATATCAGCTATTAATTTTCCAGCTTTTGTAGCATCACTATTTTCATGTATCAACCTATATCTGTTCATAACTGCTAGCTGTTTTCTTGTAATAGCAATTAAATTATTTATGTCAAAGTTTCGGTTATTTTTATCTGCAAAGATTACGATATGACCATCCGGTAAACTTCCATTGCTCTGTTCCCATATCAAGATATGTTTATACTTCCACACATTGGGTTCTGCAATTTTTACTCTTACATATCCTTTCTTTGTGTTTTCAGTGCCTATTGGTCTACATCGTGGATGCCTATGACGGTAATAGGCTTCGCTCATTTTTTTTCTGGTAGCAGCTGATATCATGTGCTTTTTTCCTTGAGCATTATTGACGGTAAGCTCAATTTGCCCATTGCATTATCTGCGGCAACTTTTGCTTTTAACATTAAATTGGCATTTTCAATAATTTTGCTCGAAACCTTTGTTATTGCATCGGATCGTTCAATTTCTTGAAGAAGTTCTTCACCGATTAATGATTCGTCATTAAGACGTTCTAATTGCATAAAAAGATGATCATGCAAATCAACCAATCCGTTTTTCACTCCATTTTTAACTTTTATCTCTGGTTCTTCTTCTTGTGGTTTCTTCAAAAGTGGTTCACGTTCCATAATTTTCTCCTCTTGCTTCCCTTTTTTTATACCTGTAGTCTTCCTCATTGAAAATCAATATTTCGCTAGTCTCAATGATTCTGCTTAATACATCATTGCCCAAAAGATTTTGAAAACATCCTGAACAGCCATTTTCTGGACAATTTTCTTTCAAGTGTGCATTGGATATTAAAATCGTTGGCATTAAGTTTTCATACCGCTTGTTTATGATGTAGGATAAAAAGTTCATTTCCCAATCACCAACCTTATGCCGCCCGATCTCATTTATGACCAGCAGTGGAATATCACAAAACTTTCGATAAAGTTCTGATTCACTACTTCTTCCCGAATAACATTCCTTCAGAAGCAGCTCGATTTCAAACACTGAATACATATATCCGCCGGTATGTTTTAGTATAGAAGCAGCAAGATGGTTTTTGCCGTTTCCGTTCTTGCCAAGCATTAATAACATTCTACCTTGGCAATCATTTGCAAATACTTTGCAGGTATTAAGATGCTTTTCAAGATCCGCGGTATAAGCGTCAAAGGTTTCAAATGATTCATTCCAGAACTTTTTACCTATGTTTAGTTTAGTTAAAAACCTTTCTTTTTGTTCCAAGTTTTCTAGGCGTATTATTTCGATTTCTTGTTCTGTTGCAAGCTCTCTTAATTTCTCAAGCTCTTTATCACATACAGGACACATTGGGTTAAGTTCAACGCCAAAATACTTGGTAACTCTGCCAGTATATTTGCCATGCTTATGGCATTCAAATTCTTTTTCAGCCAACAAAGTTTCAGCCTGTAATAAATCTCCTGCTTTTTTCGTCATACTATCCTCCAAACAATGATTTTAGCCCGGTTAAGGACTCTTTATGTTCCAGATTTTTGGGCGGACTACGCTGCTTTTTCTCTGTTATCATTTGCCCATAGAGCCGTTCAAATTGCTTGCGTAGTTTTGCGCCGCTTTCGATATTGTGAAACCAGAAATTATCCGGTTTTTTTACCCACAAAATAACCTGTTTTATTTTTTCCGATGCTTTTTGATCAATGCGAATAAGTTTCTCGATATCCTTTGCCCATTTTGGAACGGGATCTTTGCCGGCAAGATAATCCGGGAATTCTTTTCGATGAGAGACCAAAAGCAGGTTAGAAAGTTCTAAAGCTGCTTTTTGAGATTCAGAAAGCGGCGGTTCTTCAGAACCGTCCGTAGTCGCAATTTGCGACGTATTATTATTAATTTTATTATTATTTATATATATTATATTATTGTGTAAAGTTTCTTTACACTTTTTGTCAAGTTTCTTTACACCTGTGTCAAGTTTCTTTACACCTAGGTGTAAAGTTTCTTTACACCCTAAAATGTCCATATTTATTTCATAATTACACCTTGTATTCTCCTTTTTTCTTGTTTTGATTTTGCGAATATAATTTTTTTCCTCTAATCTCTGAATGAGAGTATGTACAGATTGCCTTGATATCCCAATCGAATTAGCCATATACTGAATTGACCCATGGAACTTTGAATCTCCATCTTGAGAAAATCCATAAATTATTGCATATACCATAAGTTCATTACCTGTTAGTTTTAGTTGGTTTATCATCCATCCTTGAATGACAACATAATTATCATTTTTCACTTTCCCTCCCTGGACCCTTCTAAATACTCATTGCAAAATCGCCATTTTTTGGCTGTCTAACCCTTCTTTTCTATGCCTCTGAGAGCTTCAGGCTGTACAGCCTTGGAACGCAAACGACCTTTACCGTCTCTACACTCGATCTTCCTCTTTTCGGCCTCACTGAGTGGATATTTCTTCATCATCTGGAATACTGCATAGTGAGCAAAAGTGGATGTTGGAAACTGTCCTCCATGTCCTTTTACCGTTGCATAGCTCAGGATTTCTCTATATGCCTCAAGGTCAACTGAAAAACTAATAGTCTTTTTCTCTTTTTTCATGCCTTGCCGACCTGTTTTTTTGCCAAAGTTATGGTTCTGGCCTTTCCATACTGGGTTTTTATATAGCCCTTTTGCGTAAGACCGAATATTCTGTCAAAAGCAGCCTTGGGTGATATCTGGAAATTTGCTGCTATATCACGTATTGAAGGCGGATAATGTTCGTTTTGGATAAACGTTTCAATGAAAAGTAACGTTTGCTCCTGACATTCTGTTATTGGCCTCATTGGTAGATCTTCCGCAAGTAATCCCAAGCACTTTCTGGGATCTTGTCATTTTCAACCCTGTTCATGCCACAATTATAAGCAAGTAAAGTATCCATCCAGTTACCATAGCGCCTATACAAAAAGGTTATGTGCCGAGCTGCTATGTGTATGGCCTGTATCGGGCTAAACGGATCAAACATGACTCCGCCGTTGTACTGATCTGCATACCACTCTATAAATAGAGCATTAAACTGAAACATTCCCAAATCACTATGCCCGCTCTGCCTTACTGGTGATATGGCACCTGCCCTGTAGCCAGATTCTACAAACGCAATGCTTTCCAACACTCCCGGTGGTATACCGTACAGTTCTGAAGTGACAGCAAATATAGTATGGTATGCTTCCGGAACACTGCGCCGCGGTGGTACCGGGTCCAACTTCGTCTCCGTTTCCTGCCATCGATTAAAGATTACGGTATCAACTGGTGGTAGTATCAGCATATAATCGTAAAACGGATATGCCGAACCAAACAGTATACATACAGCCATCAATACCAATATTTTCCTCATTCTTATCCCTCCCTCATCAGTCGCATTTCGTTTTTTGCTGCATTTAATATTTGTCCATATTGCCATGCTGGCAATTCGTTTTGAGCAAGATTCATAAAGTATTCGCTGAGCGGTCGTTCATCTTGGCGGCGTTTTTTTATTAATATATTTACATACGGCAGTACACGCTGATTCAATGAAAGAATATGCTTACGTTTGATATACCAATCAGCTGAACAACCTTCACCGCCAGTCGCATATTCTATTTGTTTATTTTTTATCACTGTAGACAAACTGTTTATATTATTAGTAATTCTTAACTTTAATTTTTCCAAGTTTTCTGTTGATAGTCTTTTTATGTCATCATCGTTATAGCGATCATTATCAATAAAAAATATGTCCTTTCCGATTACATCATTTAGTGTCATGATTACTTCCTTCTTGCATTCCCATTAATATTTCTTCAAAGCGTCCGCCACTCATGCCGGCTTGCATCATCTCGCTAATCAGGTTATCAATGGTCATTTGCCGTTCTTTCTTTGTGTAATTTGCCCAGCTTTTTAAGCGATAATCTGGACGGCCTTTAGGATTGGGTGTCCCGTCCTCATTTGTCAAATTCGAAAATTGTTCAGCTCCCGCACCAAGGTAGAGTTTGATCAATGCCCGGAAGTGTTCAAAACTCCGGGCATCATAAGAATGACACCCGGAAGCCCAATAGCACTGTAGTAAAGAATGGAATGCATTATTTTGCTTATTGGTTCCTTCGTCTGCCACTTCAACGTTATAATGCTTTCCTACTTTTAAGTTGGCGCCAGTAAACCTACCGGGTGCGGTTATGAGTATGGTCAAAATGGAACATCCTCTGTGTCTTCATAATTGTTTTCAGACTGCTTTTCGGTATCACTCTTTTTGAAGTCAGGTCTGAAGTCTACTTGTTCAGCTACAATTAATATCCTTGACCTGTTTTGTCCATCCTGTTGTTGCCATCGTTCTTGTTTTAGTCGGCCTACAACTCTAACACCTCTGCCTTTTTTACCAAGCTTGTCAACGTTTTCTGCAAGCTTGCCCCAGGTTTGAACATCGAAGAAGCTTGTCTCTTTTTCCGTACCTGCTTCCTGTCGGTAATAACGATTTGATGCAATAGCAAAAGTGCAGACAAACGTCCCTTTAGTCGTTGCTTTAAGTTCCGGGTCTCTGGTTAGATTACCTTCAATTAAAATTGAATTGAGTGACGAATAACTCATACAATTTTCCTCCTATTTGCTTTGCTAATATCAACAGGCTTTGTTATTGCCTGTATTTGATCCCATCCTTTTCTAATTCGTAAAGCGACAAGGCTACTATTTCCACCAAGCCTCAATGACCATTCCTTCATCGTTAAATTAAGGCCATCATATTCTATATGACGGTAAAGCGGGTTTATTCTTTTCTTGCCAACTGCCTGTTGTTCTTGAATAGTTATCCACTGGCAATTATCAGGAGAGTAATTTCCGTTTATATTTATGCGATCTATAGTGAGGTTTTCGCTATATCCGCTAATTAATGCCCAGTGATAAAATGGTAAAAAGCTATCTTTCCATTCATCACATATTTTTATCCCTCTGCCTCCATAATCTTTATATGCTTTTGATTTTTGGTTATAACAACGTTGCTTCATTCCTGTCCAAATGACATAGAGTCGAGTATCTGATAATCCCAAAGCCTTTTCTCCCCAGAGTCCAACGCAAGATTTTTTATAGCAACCACAAGACTCATATTTGGATCTTCCAAGGTTTTCTATTCTGACTTCAACAACCTTTCCGCACTTGCATCTACAATTACAAAAATTACGTTTTTTCCCAGAGGCGATTTTGCTTCCTGAAATATTAAGAACAGTTAATAAACCAAACCTCGCTCCAGGAAATACATCTTTTTTTCGCGCCATCATTTCCTCCTTAAAATATTTCATCTTTATCCATTGGTTGTTCCCAGGGAATTTCTGGTTCCATAAACATGGCAGGAACTTGCCGTCTTTCCAGTTCTTTTTTCAGGCGTTCATGCTGGTTTTTAATTTGCTGTATGTCAGCAGTTTTCTTGAATAGCTCTCTTTCGGCTTCAATTTCTTTTTCGGTAAAGAATGGTTTTTGATCAGCGTTTACTGATTTGATAATCATGCCTATCTCGTCACCAAGCTTTCCCTTTTCTGTTTGCCCATTACCATTTTTGTGTTCAGGTTTTTTTGGTTCAGGTTTTGTTGATGGCGGCGGCGTAGTCCCATCCGGATCGGTCATTTCCTCCGTTGGTATACAAAACATTTGCAAACAGGCGTATTTAAAAGCAACAGCCATGGCCTTGTTACTGGCCTTATCACCTGTATCCATGGCTTCACCAACAACTACCGTACAAACCTCACTGCCATCATCAGTGGCAAAGTGATATTTAATTGTAAGGATAGAATAAAGAAGTGTGCCGCCTTTTTGCGTTTGTCGCTCAGAACGATTTGATTCAAGTACTTCTGGATAGATAAAAATACGGTGCTTTGTAAGAATAGGGCTTAGCTCGTTCATTATATCGTCAATACCGCGGTACAAAAAACCTTGTTCCTTGTTTCTTTTTTCTTTTGCAATGGGTGTTATATCCGCCATTGCATCTGCGATTGCCTTATAAATACCATTACTCATTTATAGTCTCCTTGTTATGCCGAAAGTTCATCTTGTTCTTCGGTGACCGTGTCACGGTAGAAATTACAAAACTCGCAGCATGAACAATAATACATACAGCGAGTAGATTCTCCAGGTCGAGTTTCAACGTAGTGGTTTTTCCCAAGTTCAGCAGCTAGCTTTGCAGCATCGTCTGGTACATCAAAAACCCGAACCGCACTTTTACGACCGTCTTTTTTAACTGCGTACTTTGTGGGTTTATCCCAGCGTTCCTTTGCTGTACATGGCGGAATTTCATTATCAGGAAGGTTTCTATACTGTTTGTATTCAGCGATTTTTCCTTTTATATATTCTTCTATCTCTGCCAGACCTTCTTCGGTTACATCAAAGTCATAGACATACAAAGGAATTTGAGGATAAGATGGTTTATGCTTGGCCTCTCGCTTCTTGTGGTCTTTGATCATAGCAATAAACTGGCAAGTTTTAGCTTTAAAACCATTTTTTCGCAGGAGCCAAGCATATATCATCCCTTGCTTGTACCAATCTCCGAAGTCCTGAAACAATATCTTTGTTACTGATATAAACTTATAATCAGATATCATTCCTGTCTTTAAATTGTAATTGTCAATGATTCCGGTTATAGTAATACCGTCCATTTCAAACGACAAATATTCTTCTGTAACTTCATCCGCTCCTTCATCTTCTAACAAAGAATGTCCAGCCTTGCCAAACAAAGCCCACAAACGCTCTGCCACATCTTCTTCAAGATCATCCCAATGACGATCTGAAAGAAGAATATTTTTCATTCCGTTCAGCATTGTAGTAGCTGATAAGCTACCCGGTGTATGCCTACGGAAAGAAACAGCTTTTACCAGTGCTTCTGGCAATCCAAAACGATTTTTTATTTGCATAAACAAACCTCCTCTCTTTTATTAACCAGCCCTATGGGCAGGGTTTATAAATACCTCTCATGTGATATTTTGACCGTGTTATCGGCTATAATTGCATACTTTAAGGTTGTATCAATTTTTTCATGCCCAAGCATTCTCTGGACTTGCTCTAAAGTTGCTCCTCTTTTAAGCGCTGTGGTAGCAAAGGTTCTTCTAAAACGGTGTGGATGCGTATTTGATACGCCTGCCCTTTTCCCTAATTTGCGAACAAATATTTCAATTCCGGTTATCCCTACTCTGTTTTCTTTACTGCAAAAAGTGCGATTATGTACGCTGGTAATTAATGACGGAAAATTATCTGAACGTGTGCCAAGATAATCAATTAAATGTTTTTTTGCAGCAGCGTTAAGATAACAGAATCGCTCCTTGTTGCCCTTACCAAGTACTTTTATTTCATTTGAGCTAAAATTAACATCAGAAATATTGGCTCGATATAATTCTCCGCATCGCATTCCTGTAGATAAAAGTAACGATATAACTGCTTTTTCTCTTTTATCCTTGCAAGCATCTTTTAACATTTCTATCTCATCATTGCTAAATGGGTGCATAATTTTTTTATCTACTTTTATTTTTTTTAATTTTTTCATTGGGTTATTTGGTATATATTCTTCATCTGCCAGCCAAGAAAAGAAAGAAGACAATACATTTTGTTTATTTCTTACATATACATTGCTAATATTTCCACGAGTAGCAAAATAATATCGAAGATCATCTGATGTAATATGTTTTAATGGCTTGTTAATAAACTCTATAAAATGTTTTATTTCTGCTTTGTAGTATTTTAAGCTTCTTTCAGATAAACCCTCAATTTTTTTTGATATAAAAAACATTTGATATGCCTTAGCATCAGGACTTAAGTCTATTGTTAAAGCAGTTTCAATTTGCTCTTTTGATAGTGTATAATTATTTAATGAGTTATAAATGGCTGTCTCAATTAGTTTTAACTGTTCACCACTGAAAGAAAATTCAAGAGATGATAATATTTCATTGCATAATTCAGATTTCATATTTCTTTTCCTTCTAATTCTCCAATATCTGTTAAAACTTCAATGAAATAATCCCTAACTTGCGCAGGAGTACAACAATATTTTTCTATGAGTATAGTTTTTAACTCTGAAATAATGATATTTCGACGCTCTACTGTTTTTTGAACATCTTCATCAAACTTCCAAGGCTGATAGCCATACTTAGAAGAAACCTCGCCAATCCTTTTACTCATGCTACACCTTGTCTTTTGAATTCCAACATTTTCACATCGCTGTTTCCCAGCAAAGCCAATCCACTATTCCAAAGTCTTACCGCTTCGTCCTTCGGCACATCATATTCTTCTACCACATCATCCGGATCAGACATCCACTTGCGGATCTTTGCTACCTCGATATTAAACTTCATCAAGAGACGTTTATTAATCTTTAAGTGAGCGTTCTGATTGCCGGTGTAGTACCGCATGGTAAAGGCAAGTTCGCCATCTGTGGTGTAAAACTTTTGTTCTGTTTGGTGAAGTGTATAATCCGGTTTGTCAGCTATCGGGAAGCCCAGGTTACTACAAACAACAATGAAGTCATCAACAATGGTATATCGGTTTAAATGAGAATATCTGTCATAACCATACGTTGCTACAACAATACGATAATCCAGCCCTAGCTTCCAACGTGCTGGAAGCTTTTCATATTTCCAATCACTCTGTGTATGTCTCCAATCGCTCTTTACCCAATGCCGGTTTGATTTGTACTCAGTAATATGATCCTTTTCTGTAAGTGCATCAAAGACTTCGCCTATCTGGTCAAGGATACCAACGTTAGAATTATTAATTATCCATATAATAATTGAATAAATGTTATCTTCATTAAAATCCAAGGTTTTGAATTCTTCAATGTTGCGGAATATACGGTCTTTTGTTTTTCGTATCATTCTTTTTTGAACAGGTTCGAGTTTCTCAAAGGCTGCTCGCCAATACTTTGATTTCAGGCTTTTAATGGATTTTCTGATAATTTCCAACATAGATTTTTTATCTAATCCCATGAGCAAAATTATTTCATTGTCCAGTTTGCCGATTATCTTAAAGGCTGCGCCCAAGCTTTCCCTTTCTGCTTCATAATTGACAACAAGCTGATCGATTGGAGCTAAGCGTAAAGCAAGCGCATCCTCTCTTTCCTCTTGATAATCCCATTCATCGGTTTTCTTAAAATCTCCTATGTGTTCCCGCACCCAACGTTCAAAGGTATCTTCTAAATCATCTTGATATTTTTCTCGTTCAATTTTTTTCCATGAAGCATTGACTCTTACCAGATGCACCTTGCCTCTGGCAGAACGGTCTGCATCTGAAAAATCAAACTCGCCAACAATCGTTGCTTCGTATCGTTCCATTTCTTTTGCAATAAGTTTGTTATCCTTCCAACGGACAGGGATCACAAGATACAGAACACAAAAATTACACTCATAAAGTATTTTACAGACCCATCGTTCAAAATCAGAAAATGGCGGGTTACTGAAAACTAAACTATAATACTGATCAATAAGCGTAGTATCGTAAAAGTTTCTGCCGATTAAAAAAGTACCTTTGCAGATCAAGTCATCTGCTTGCGCTCTTGCTATTTCAATACCATATTTTTTATCTGCTTTAAAATAATTAAGTACACGTCCGTCACCTGCTCCAATATCAAGGAATGTTTCAATATATAAAGTTTGTTGCTCTTTTTTGTTGTCATAATGTGATTTAATATCCAGTCCCTGTTTGTTCCGGGCTTGATACCCTCTTTCATGGCTTCGCAGGTATTTCCGTATATCAGTTTTCATGGCTTCCATGATTTCTAGCGTGGTAGGATAAAATTCATAATCTTCATTGGAGGCTTGTAGAGCTTTAATTTTTTGCGCTGTACTCATTGCTATCTTTATTCCTCCTCTCTGCCTGTCCAGATTGTTTCAATGACTTTATCTCCATCACTGATATAAAATGTTTCATTGTCATCTATTTCGAGTGAAATGCTGTCGCTTTCGAGTTCAATGAAATGTCCAAGGGATTCCATGCGCCCATCAATTAGCTCTTCCGGTACTATCGCTACACAGCCAGTATCAATGATATATACCGATCCAGTTTGAGAATTATAAACACCTTCTAAACTGGTCTCGCTTAAAAGAAAAGACAATTCTTTTCCGTTGTAATTAAGCGTCACAACTTCAACACTGCGATCAACATATACCTGTTCGGAAACATCATTCCAAAGTTCGTCTTTAATAACGTACCAGGGATCACCTACCCACACTCTTTTTGAGTTGGTCTTAATTGTTTTCTTATTCTGTGTACAAGTCATGCTACACTCTCCTTATGACCCAGTGCTTCTGCTTGGGCTTTTTTAAGCTGATAAGTCCAGTAGGCATCATTACAAACCTTGCATACTTCGTCTGAGCTTATACAGGATTCACACAGTATCTTTCCGCAATCCCTACACTCACCGGTGCCATCGGCATATAACGCTTCATCACTTCCGAATTCTCTAAAATCGTTTGCGTATCCTTCTACTGAATTGGAATATATTACCCAGCCACATTGTTCGCATTTAAAAATTATGCCTGCCATACTGCCCTCCAATAAGCCGAATGCTCGGCAATGGTTCTGTTCATTTCTTCTATTGCAGCATTCACAATCGCATTCATGGCTTCATAACACCGGGTTACTTCGTCGGCTATGTTTTGGTTGATTTCTAAAAGTTCGCCTACGCTGTTTTTCAGGTCTGTAATTTGTTTTTCCATTCAAAACTCCTTTGGCTGCCGGGACTACCAGCAGCCATTTTTTTAAGTAAAGCTGGCTGTTTTTCCCGGCCAGCAAGGACAATCGCTTGCCCTATATCTTTTATTATAGGATATTTCCTGCATTTGTCAAGCGTTTTTGTAGGAATTTTCCTATTTTTTTTAATTTTTTTGCGATTTTCCCTATACCCTTGTTTAGTATATTGCAGGATTTTTCTTGCAATATTTAAGATTTTATGAAATACTGACGATAATATGAAAATGATAGGTGAAACCATTGACGAAATGATGGTGGAATTAAAACTCGAGTTTAAAGCTGTAGAAGCTCGCATACAAAGAGCTGGCATAAAACCGATTACAAGGCGAGCTTTGTATCCTATTGGTACAACAGAATTAATTCGTGAAGCAAAAGTTGGCCGACCACCCAAGGTAAAACCGAAACAGCCCAAAGCTAAGAAAGGTAAGAAGTAATTCATTGCTTTTTTAGGCATTAGTTTCAGACTCCGCCCACTTTATCCAAGACTCTTTACAGCCTTCTGTATCCTTGCAAATTTCAAAGGCTGGACATTTGTCTGCAAAACAATCATCTTCAAGCCATTCCATAAGTTTTTCTATAGTCATTTCGTTTTTCCATTTTTCAAAGTTAGTCAAACTGCCCTCCCTATTACTTTCCAGCCAATATCGTCATCTTCAACATTGAAATCATATTTAATTAAAAAGTCTTTTATGGACTCCTGAATAAATGTCGCATCTGTTTTTAGTAATAAATATGTTGCTATGTGCCGTAAAGAAATATAATCACTAACCGTCAGCTTGAAATAAGCTAATGCCTCCGGCATATAAATATCCCATCCACCATTGAATAAATTAATAAAGTCTCTCAACCATTCAGCTGTTCCTTTTTCTGCTTCAATATTTTTAACGTATGCCATGATGCGACTTCTATTGGTTTTTAACATAGATATTATTTTTAACGTTTCTGTTTTCTTTTCCTTCCTACACAGCCACTTTAAGGCCATCTATTATTGTTTGCGGGCAATCGTAGCCTCGCAGTCTATACAAAAACCGGACGTACTCCGCTTCGGTCATTGTTTCCTCTCCACTCGGTATATAGATTTCTGCTCGTTCATTGCCTGACAATAAATAAAACATTGATATATCGTTGCTGTACCGAACAATAAAAAACGGTATCTTTGCCATGTCTGTAAGTTTTTTAATAGCATAAGTCGATTGATCCATAAGAAAAATATCAATTTTTTGTTCACGCTGGTATTCAATTAGAGCAACTGGTAGACCAATATCATTTTCAAGTAACAAGTAATCCAATTTAATTTTCCTTATTTGTTTGAAGTTCATTCGCAATACGTTTGCAAATCTTTATAATGTTGTAACAGGCTTCCACTCGCCGGTTATCGTCTTCTAAGCCATTCAAAAAATCTATCAGCGCATCCATAAAGGGATCATTTTCACCCTGAGCAGAAATACGGATTTTTTCTTTGAAGTCAATCCGTTTCTGTAATTCTTTTGAGTATTCTTCAAAATATTGAGATAGTTCCTCTGATTTTTCCTTATTCCTTTTAATTTCTGCATCCCGATCAGTTTTCTGCTTTTCACTCTCTTTAGATTTTTTTATTGCTTCTTCGTTTATTGCAGCGATACGGGCTTTTCTTTCTGCTTCTTCTTTTGCAAGTTTGTCATCGGTATGCTGTCGCCAGCCCTCTGGTTTCTTTCCAGTTTTCAAGAACTTGTCTACTCGTTCATTGGCTTTAGCTGTTTCTGATTTCTTTTTTTGAGTTTCAAAGCTTTCTATCATTTTATAGGCTTCATTAAGGTTTCCAGCTTTTGTTATCTGGTTTTTGTATGTAAATAGTGAAATATATTTGTAGGCTGTAGTTTGTGAAAATGATACGTTTTTTTCAAGCCAGTCTACAAAACCCTTATTTTTCTGACAATCAGATAAAACTTTCCCTATTTCTACAGCCATAAAAATAAGCTGTTTGGTTCCTGTTGCAATGTTTTTATGTTTGTTATTTAACCATTCGGCTGTTTGGAAATTTAAACCAGTGGAAATTTCCTGCTTTGTTAGCTCAATGTTCATGCTGCCATATCCTCCTGAATTATTTTTTTTATGTGTTCAATGCCCTTGTTAGAAACTACCGTTTTCCGGTATATATCTGTTTCGCCATAAGGCAATTCATAGACTTCTTCAACAATTTTGAAATATCCACAATCTACATATCGCTGGTATGGTTCATTGTTTCTCCTTAATACTCCATGATCCCTTAATAGCCGGAACACTTTATTTCTGCCATAGCCTTGTATGTTTAAGATTTTCGAAACCTCGGACATTTCAAACCATGTATCTATTTTAGTTACGGTATCGTAAAAATCTTTTGCTGGTTCCAGAGCTTTTATTTCCAGTTCTTTACTTTCTATTGCTTCAATAAGCTGTTTATTGTTTTGCAAAACAAAAAGTAATTTTTCTTGCAGATAAACGGGATCGCTTAATTTTTTTTGTACTTCAAGTTTTACTTGTTCGTCAAAATCCATCTAAAATCCTCTCCGGGCACGGGCGGGATTCGAACCCGCAACCTCCGGCTTATGAGGCCAGAAAGCAACCATTGCTTTTCCGTACCATGTGCGCCTGTAACGGCGGCGCGCCCGACTGGTTTATAAGTTGGCGTTCCATTGACAAATCGGGATCGTGGACTCGATCCGGTATCCCACCTTCAACCTTTCCTTTTGTCACTACCAACACCATGTCCGCAATTGACCAGCTACGGTTGGATTTCTCATGGGAATGGTAGGAATCGAACCTACACCTTGCCAAAGCCAAAGGCCCTGCTGTGCTGCCATTGCATCTCACATTCCCGTACCAATTTTTCAAAGTCCATTAAACACTCGCATAATAACTGCGCCGATTATCATACCGGCAACACCAATAATCCAGCCGAAATAAAAGTCTCTGCTCATTTCTTCTTCTTCCTTGTCTTGGGAAATCCCTGATCATCGGGTGGACCCAAACGCCAGACAAAAAAGACCAACAAAAAACACATTACAAAAATTATCAATGGTATAATAATTTCACTCATGTTTCCCTCCCAGCAAATAATATAATGGTTCTATATTTAGCTCTTTCAATAACTTGTCAAACCTGCCATCGTCTGCCCGAAATGTTTTATGACGAAACTCATGCCAATCGCGCCTATGTGTCGTAAAAAAGAACGCCCACGCCCTAACATGGTTATTTGATTTTGTGCTTGGGTGTTCACAAAACTTTACAGCTTCAAAACGTTTCATCACAAAATAATCGCCGTTCCATCCTCCTTGCGCCGAACAATAAACAACAGCCTCTGCTTCGTCATCTTCATAATTGTAGTCATCAATCTCTAACGTAGCGGTTTTGCTTTTTAGCTCATCATATTCAAACAGAAGATTTTGCATTGTAATTTTCACTCCCAGCAATTTCTTTTTGAACTTTTCCATATAAAATGACAAATAATTTCCTGCTTATCTTTTTATTTTTTAACTGCGTAATAACCGGATAAAACTTTTTATTAAAAATATGTCTTATATAATTACTCACTTAATCCTTCTTCTTCGTTGATTACTTGCCAATAAAATAGCTTCTGCATCTTCATTATTAGTACCTTGTCTGTGTTTACAACAAAAGTTTACAAGTTCGCTTTCTTTGAAAAATACTTTACTGCCCTTTTTTTTATTCGGTCTGTAACAGGGTATTTTTTTGTAGTGGATAAGCTGGTATAAATACGATACAGAATAGCCGCTATATTCTGATGCAGCCTCAATGTGTAAAATCCGATCCATTAGCCTGTTTTCCTTTTTTCCATCCAATCGTGTAAATCGGCGGAATCAATCATTATTTTTCCTCGCCCGGTAGTATCGGGTTTGAATGAAGGAATAGTGCCGTCTTTAACAAGTGCATACATGGTAGTTTTTCCCAGACGTACAGAATCTGCCGCTTCCTGTATTGTCAATAACTCACCGCGCCAGAGCTTTTTAGTTTCTTTTTTCAAGGTCCCTCCCATAGGGCAAGTTTTATTTTAGGTACTTTATGCGTATCTCATTGATAATACCTTCTGCCATATCTAACGCAGCATTACAGCAGCTTTCTCCCTTGAAGATGTCTTCCTCAGAAAAACCTGATTTCTTTTTTTGTCGTTCTGCGTCCCAACTCAGTAGAGCATCGTCATATACCATGACTTGCCTTTCTATTATTTCCATTACATTTTTTAATCTCGTATCGCCCTTAATTGACTTCATTTTTTCTAATGTCTTTACAATGTCATTAGCTTTTTCTGAATAAGTCCGATTTTTCTTTTCTTTTGTCATTTTCTTTACTCCTATAAAATGTAGTCATAGCAAACCCATCCAGCTGTTAAACTGGATTTTTTCTGTCGCCTAAAAAGCTGGCTTAGAGTTCCAGGCCGAAACACTGTAAACCCACCACCAGCCAAATAACTTTTACGCTGCTGCTCCTTCAGCTTTGTATTCTGCAAGGACGGTTTCTGCTTCTTCCCTGGTGTCGTACCAATCATGGTAAGTGTCTGCAAAAGGTAACTCCCGGTATGTGTCCCTTGGTTTTTCCCGGCACACCCTTGTTTTGATAGCTGCTTTCACAGTCCCGTTGTCGTAAAATTCCGACATTACACAAAAAAACTCTTTTTTCATCTCGCACCCTCCAATAAAAAATGCCCTATCGCGAAGGACTGGCTGGCAACCAGTACTGCCGGTGCGAGACGGCAAACCTTCGCGAGAAGGCATCTTTAATCCCGCACTCTGTGCACCGGTTGCCAAGCCGGATTTCCTCTAAAAGCTGGCCGTTTCTCATGGCTCGGGAGAACTCATGTACCTCGGCCAGCAGAGCTAATTTCTCAGCTCTTACTTATATTATCACACGATGTGAAATTAAAATCAAGTATAATATCACAAAAAGTGAAAATATTTTGATCTTTTTTTGATTTTTGGCTATACGGTTGTATAGTAAAATGCTGTTTTTCTAATTTTTTACTCAAAATAACCGAAAATTTATTAATGAAACAAGAAAAACCAATAAAAGTTGAAGGATATACTGCTAGGCAAATAGCAAGAATACTTGGTATATCATACGACAATGTCCGTAAGCGCATTGAAAAAGCTAAGATTAAACCAATAACCAAAGACGCTATATATCCACTTGATACACCAGACAAAATCTGTGAAGTTAAACCTGTAGGCCGTCCGCCTAAGTCGAAGCCGGAACCCAAGGGCAAGAAAGACAAGTAACTAATGGTTGTCATAAATGGCGAGAAATTTTTAACAGTCAAAGATATGGCTGGCAAACTTAAAAAAACTCCTGATTCAGTAAAAAAGCTTTTACATAGAGCAGATATTAGGCCATTAAGCAAAGATGCCCTGTATCCATATTCTGCTTATGAAACTATTAAAGAGGCTCCAAGTAGAGGCCGACCGCGCAAGGCGAAGACCAATGAAACCTCAAAACCTCTATCCGAACCCTCAAAGAAGGCACGAAAATGACCGAAAAAACCAACAAGTGGATTTCTGTAGGTGCCAAAATCAGCCCTGATATTGATGCCCAGCTTGGCAAACTCTCTTTCAAGGACTACACCATTGCCCAATACATAACTGAACACCCGGAAATTGATGTTGTAGCGACATGCGAAGAAGGATTGCAGGATCCAGAATATGCAAATGACCCAATGGTCAAACGAACGCTGGAAATTGCGCTCTATCTTCGCAGCGGCTTTGTACTACCTCCTTTAAAAGGCGATATAGTCACTGTTGTTGACGGTCCACCACCAGAGGATCTCTCAGCCTTAGCTGAGGAAGCCCTGAATGAACCTTAATTACCCATTACTGGGTATTGATAAAAATATATACTCATATATGGGTATTGTCAAGAAGAATTTACCCAGTTTTAAGATTTTTTGCCGAAAATTAAGAAATGAGTGATTTTAATAAAAGATTAAATGAATTTATTAACCGTTCCGGGCTGACGCTGGATGAACTGTCTCAAAAATCAGGTGTAAAAACAAAAACCATTCAAAACTGGACAAGAAAAGCAGCTCCTACCATGCCTCGGCTTGACCAAGGAGTTCTTGCTGCCCAAGCTCTTGGAGTTTCAGCGGAATACCTTGTAACTGGCAATACACCAGAAGGTTTATCTGAAAATGGCTTAAAAATTGCTCTTGTGGCAGAACAGTTATCAGAGGAAGGAAAACAGGTAGCTCTTACTCAGGTGGAGGCCTTAATAGCCCATTTCCCTCTCCAAGCCGTTCAAGAAACAGCCGGATAATTTTATTCCCAAAAAGTTAAATTTTCCTTGTGTTTTGGTATTAATAGACATATACTGTATAAACTCATAGCTGGTAATATCGTCTTGAAGGAAAAAGGAGTATTTATGAGCATTGGAGATGTTTTCCGTATATCACAAATTAAAGCTGAAAACCAATTTTTACAGAAAACTATAGACGAAATTGGCGCAAGAGACGCTATTACCGTAAAGGCAAAAATAGAAGAATATAAACAAACTGAAAGCGCCTTGAAAAAAATATGTGATGAAAAAAGCGCTGTTGTAGAGCAGCTTCAAAAAGAGATTACAGAAAAAAAAGAAGAAATTATTGTTCTTGACGAAGTAATTATGCTGGAATCGTTTGCCCTTTATCAACCCAAGTTCAAGTTTCAAACAAGCCTTGAATATAAGACGAGGCTTGATAAAATTAGAGAAAAACAAAAAGAACTGATAAAATCAGGCCATGCAGTTTCGGGAAACACTAATTGGACTGTCGATGGTAATGCTGCAAAAGGAAAAAAAATGGTCAATGATATGACCAAGCTCCTATTGCGCTCATTCAATAATGAATGTGATTATTGTGTTGATAACGTAAAATTCAGCAATATAGAAGCAAACGAAAAGAGAATAGAAAAATCTTTTGAGCAGTGCAACAAACTAGGCACAATTATGTCTGCAAAAATAGAAGAAAAATACAAAAGCCTAAAATATGATGAATTACACTTGGCTTTTGAATATCAGAGAAAAAAGCAAGAAGAAAAAGAAGAAGTAAGGCGCCGCCGGGAAGAAGAACGTGAACAGCAAAAACTTGAACGAGAAATCCAGGTAGCTCGTGAAAAAATAGCCAAAGAGCGCAAGCATTTCAATGCAGCTATTAAAGATCTTGAAGAAAAGCTAAAAAAGGCAACTAGCGAAAATGAACGTCTGCTTATTGAAAAAAGTTTAGCCGAATCAAAGGAAAAATTAACGGAACTGGATAAAGAAGAAAAGGTCATAGACTACAGGGAACAAAATGCTAAGGCAGGTTTTGTTTATGTTATATCAAATATAGGTGCGTTTGGAGAAGGTGTATATAAAATAGGCATGACACGCCGCCTTGAACCAGATGAACGTATTGACGAACTAAGTGGTGCCTCAGTGCCTTTTTCTTTTGATGTGCATACTATGGTATTTTCTGATAATGCTCCTGCCCTTGAATCAAAACTGCATGAACATTTTTACAATAAAAGGATCAATAAAATAAACGACCGAAAGGAGTTTTTTAGAGCTGATATCAATGAAATTGAAAGAGTATTAAAAGAAAACTATGAAAAGGTTGTAGATATGGTAAAGGAAGCACCAGCAGAACAATATCGTGAAAGCTTATTGATAAAATGAAAATTGGAGGTTACCATGCGTAAAATTACATTCACTTTACTATTTTTATTTATAGGAAGCTTGGCTTTTTCACAGGCTTTTTGGGAAAATACTCGTTATGGTATGTCAGTGGAGCAGGTGCAGGCATTATTTCCTTCTGCAACTACGCCGGAAAATCCCAGGACATCTCCTCTTTACAGTAGTATAAGGGAACAGTTAAGGGATACCACTACTATTACTATTAATGATTCCGGGCATAACTATGAATATGAATTCGAGGTTTCTTTTTATTTTTGGAACAATGACTTGTCACAGATTACCCTCACATTACTACACGCTTGGGCAGATGCACCATTTGTTTTTGACGAACTCAGCAAAACACTAACTGAAAGGTACGGTAGTCCAGAAGTTTCGAGAAGAACTACCGGGCGCTGGGAAGACGGCTGGAGTTCTGGAAGCACCCTAATCACATTAATATGGGAAGAACCTGAAAGAAGAAATGAGTCAACAGGACTGAGCCTTATATATCAATCCTTATAGTTTGAGCAAACGCCTACTATCTGCTTCTCATTTCCTTCTTTAGCCGCTCAGCAGCCCGTTCAAAACGTCTCAGTTCATCCATATCATATAACCGGGTAGTATATAATACTTCTCCGGCCTCCAGCGCTTCACCGGCTTTTAGGTTGATATTTGTTAAATAGGCCTTTGTTTTAGGATCAAGATCTTTATCCAGGGTTACCGCCAGTTTCTTGCCGGAGTAGAGTTTGTTTCCTACAACACGGATTTTTGAACGGCTGGGAGCCGCGGTCTCACCCTTGGCGTATTCCTTAAACTCTTGGAGTGTCGCTGTTTTGATTTTCTGAAATACGTCTCGTTTTTCGTGTATTTCCAAAGCTCTTTGTACATACGGCAGTTTGGTTGGACCGTCCGCATCGGTAAACTGTATCTTTTCAAGGTCTTTCTGGTACTTGATCCATGCCTCACCAATGTACAGCCAGTTATGGGCAGTACTGCGTTCAATTTTCATTTCGTCACATAAGTTTTCGAGGTAGTCATTCATGGAATGGTAATCAAGGTCTATATACAGCCCTTTGGCCTTAAAGCGGGCAAGTCCCATGCCCATAGCCAGAATCGACATTCTAACGCCTTTAATTGATTCCCGGATACCAGCGTCTATTTCCTCGGCATTATCCGAATATACATAGTCCAGGCTAATACTGGGAGCTGTTATTTTCTTGGCTGGCGGCCGCGGGCCATCATACTGATTCTGGATAGTTTTCATGAGTTCTCCCGAGTATATACTATAAAACACAAAACGAATTTAATTAAGCCTTTTTAACAAATTGCATATCCATTTCCAGTTTTGGCAGGGTATTTACCGCTTCCCGTAATTTCTGATCTGAAACGCTGGTATACTTGGCAGTGGTGGACGTTTTGGTATGTCCGCATATTTTCTGTATGGTATATATATCCACTCCCAGCTCATGTAATAAGGTAGGACACGTCCGCCGGGCTGAGTGCCAGGTTATGTGTTTTGTAATACCGGCTTTTTTAGTCCAGGTTATGATATTGCGGTTTTGGTCTGTATTGGTAGCTGCCAAAAGCGGAAAGATTTTATCCTCACTATTATGGATAGCGCCATCATTAATTAAACTCCAGGCGCTTTCATGCAACGGGACCGCCACTCGTTTTTTGGTCTTTACCTGCTGTTTTACTATTTGCGCTCCCGTAGTGGTATGAGTAACATCCTTCCATTTCAGCGATTTTATGTCACTGATCCGCAGGGCACAGTAACAAGCAAATAAAAACGCCCGCTTAATTTCGGCTCCCATGTCACCACTTATATCGACTTTTGCAAGTTTTAAGAGTTCTGCGAGTTCTAAATAATCATATTCTGTGTCCGGTACACTTATGCCCTTAATGCCAGTTGATGGATCTGATAGCAGAATGTTTTCCATAACCGCTTGTTTAAGCGCTTGGCGTATTGCTATAGCATAGGTGTTGGCTGTTATGTTTGCCAAACCAGACTCTTTTTCTAAGTAATCCTGAAAATTCATAAACCATTTATGAGTTACTTGGCCTAACTGGATAGAAGCACCGCCAGGGTACGCTTCCAGCCATTTTAATACCTTTTTCATACGGTCTTTATGCTTCTTTTTTTCTCCGATTTTTTTTATATACTCATACAAGGTCATTTTGGCTAAAAATTTATCCTGCATACCCCACTGCCCGGAAACTAATTGTAATTCCCGTTTTGCTTTGATAGTTTCCACAAGCTGTTTTTGATCTTTTGCTGTTTGTGGGTCCTTGGCTACTGTTAAGCCAAGCTTTTCCCATGTCCGCCGTCCATTATGGTATATGTCAAGGTAATACCGGCCTTTTTTTATTCGTATGCTCACACTCATGTTTTCAGTATAATCGACATAGTGAGAGAGTTCTACAAATGTTCTACAAATAGTCTACAAAAAATTATAAATAAGACAAAAACTATAGAAAACTATAGAAAATGGCAAAGATTATGGGAATTTGGGATAAACCCTAACTCCTTATAGTATAAGGAAATACAAACCTATAGAAACATATAGAAATAGCCCCACGGAGACTCGAACTCCGGTCTCGACCTTGAGAGGGTCGTGTCCTGACCGCTAGACGATGGGGCCTTTATATAACTATAGCCTTAACTAATTAGCTTTTTATTCATTCTCCTGCAATACCCAGATACGATCGATTTTTGTATATACTCCGGCTATTCTGTCCTGGCTTATATAGTAGTTTACAAATGAAATTTCAAAACCTTGACTGGAAAAAAGATTTCTGTTTGCTCCCATTGTTATAGTGGAAAGAGGGTTTCCTGCAAAGGCATCCCTTCCCATACTGGTAACCCGCTGCGGAATGGTAATGGCCGATAAATTATTGTTAAAAAAAGCCCGGGGACCTATGGAAGCAAGCTGAGCGGAGAGGATCACAGTATTAAGCTGATTATTGGCAAAAGCTTCGTAACCAATATAGCTGGAGCCGGGTATAGTAACAGATTCAAGCTGGTTTTCTGCAAATGCCATGGGTTCTATGATAAGTACCGATTCGGGGATTATTACTTCGGTAAGTTCTTTGCTGTAAAATGCCTTTGTGCCGATAATTGTTACCGGAATCCCGTTAATAGTTTCCGGTATCTCGATAACCCTTTCTGTTCCGCGGTAAGCGGTAATGGTAATGCCGCCATACCGGTTTTGCAGTAAAACAAAATCCTCGGTATTATTCGTTATGTCAATACCATTTTCTTCCAATCCAACAGCAGTCATTGCCGTTACAATTAACAGAACAGAAGAAAATACAAGGGAAAAATAGCTGCACCGCCTTTTCATACTTTAATACTAGTGCAAAAGGTTTATTTTTACAATGTATTTGGCGAATCCAGCAAGGCAGGAAGCCTCATATATGTTTCCAAAAAACCCATACGGCGCTTTCGAACGGAAATATCCAATAAAGCATAACCAAGATCTCGTTCAATACGAAAACCCCGTATTGATATGGGATCCTGTTCGGAAAGTCCTGCTTCGTCGGCAATCGATCCTCGAATAACTCTTTTGACAGAAAATGACGAGCCGCCGCCGCCGGCAGGGTTAAGAAATAAACCATAAAGCGGGGCAGCCATTCTTTCTCTGGTATCTCTGGCAGCAGCATCGGCAAGGGGAAGTTCCGGCCGTAAAACTGTAATAATTGTTCGTTTTATTCTGGCTCCGCTATCCGGATTCAAAAGCTCTAAAACAACCAATTCTCCCGGTCTATTGGAAAAAAATCTATCTTGAAGAGCGGGAATTAATGAACCCCGTATAGAGGATATACTTTCTCCATTAATTGATTCTATTATCCAGCCATCGTTTAGTTGTTGTTCCCAGGCAGGGGTAAAAGGTGCTACATACACAATTTCCGCACGGGGAGAAGCAGAGGAGCCGGTACTGGCAATAGTAAGACCCAGCCAGGGTCTCTCTGCCTTTCCGCCATTAATCATTGCCGGTAAAGCCGCTGCAAGCCTTTCGGCCGGAACTGCAAAGTTCAAACCCTGAAAACGATCTAAGCCGGCATAAACTATTCCTACCAGACGGCCATCCCGGTCTATTACCGGACCGCCGGAATTCCCCTGATTTACCGGCGCATCGATTTGGATAACATCTCCCAATGGCAAAGTACGGCGTCCAAGTGCAGAAATAATACCCTGAGTAACTGTTTTTTCCAGCCCCACCGGAGAACCAATGGCAAAAACCTGATCCCCTACTCTTGGTATAACCCTATCTACTACAGGAAAAACATATTCCGGCTGGTAATCTGCCCTAATCAACGCCAAATCCATGGCCTTGTCCCAGCCAACCGCTCTGGCCCGGATACGGGGGCTGGAAGCATCTCCCATGCGAATATACATTCGGGAATATCCTCTGTATGTGGGATCTACTTCACTGGCAATAACATGGTAATTGGTAATAAGCAGTCCCGAAGAATCGACAAAAAAGGCCGAACCTAAAACCCTGTCGGGAAAGGTCATGCCCCGGTCGGTACGAACACCCCGATCAACCAATACAGTAGCTACCCCCATCACCATTTCGCTTACCGTATCTCTGCCTTCTGCATATTCACGCAAATTACGCGGTATTACAATAGTTTGCCGTTGCGTACGCTGCACTTCTTCGGCAGCGGCAAGAAAAAAAGCAGCAGTGCGTCTTTGTCTTTGTTCAACAGCACGTTCAAGAAATGGAAGTAAATCGGCAATGGATAAAGGTTTTAATTCATGCGAACGAACTGCCGATAAAAATGCTTTTAAATTATTTCCTTCTTCAAGGGCTGCTTTTGCTTCTGCCAAAAAGACTTCCGGTTCCATGCCAGTGTCCGTTACCATGATATCCAATGCAGCAAGAGAACGAGCCATAGATGCCGCATCGTCCCAACGCTGCTCGTTGAATGCTGTTATCTGGGCGTCTTTTAAATTCTCTATAGCCTGATTTTCCAGGGTAACTAACTGCTCTGCTATATCTGCTGTAAAATCCTGAGCATGACGGCTTTCTTCACCAAGACGGGTACGAAATACTGTGATTAAATGAATCGCCCTGGCTGGATCCTCTATCGAATATTTTTCAATATCTGCCAGACGCAGCTCGCTTGTAGAGCGCGGCGGTCTAAGCCTGTCTTCTGCTGATGTACAGGAAAAAAAGAAAAACAAAGCAAAAATTGATATAAAAATATTATTCATTAATAATTTCGATATATTCAAATATTCCATCTCCATCACGGTCACGTTCTACAGAAATGACCCTATACGGTATATTGGGATCAAAACGGCGTCTGGTTTCCATTCTGCCGTCCATATCAAGATCCAGGTATTGAATAACTGGATGTCCTTCATGGAATTCTGTTTCCGAAACCTTTCTGCCATCTATGTTTCCGCCAATATATACAGTAGATCTTAGGGGAATTCCTCCGGATAATTCAATCCTTTCTGTTTCACCAGGGAAATCTGCACTGGGTTGTTCCAGAAGATGTGAAAAGGAAAGAAGACTTCGTTCTGTTAAAAACGGATCTTCCCATTCCGGATATTCCGGACCGCCAAAAACCAGATTAATAAAACGAATCGGAGTAAAAAAGAAGTCCAGGGGCCGGGGGATAAACCTCTTTCCATCCAACTGTGCATCCAAAAGAGCCGGATACCTCTCCCAGCGGAGCAACACCTTTCTTCCCGCTGAATAATTTAATGGGGTAAACTGTCCGGCTGCTCCATCCTGAGCAATAGCTGCTTCTGCCTGTGCCGGCAATCCCTGATAAAAGACGATGTTCACATCCGCTTCCCCATTCTGGCCTGTATCAAAACGGTATTCTATTATCATCCCGTTGTCATATATGGTCCAGGCTTCGATAATACCGTCATTATCCCTGTCTTCTGTAATAACACCGGTATACTGTAAAAGGTTTCTTCGTAATAAGGTCCTTTCCTCCTCACTTCGAAGCAGCCTGTTTACAGCAACAATTAAATCCCTGTCCAGTACAACCAAGTCGGACGGTTCTATGCCGGGAGCAAAGAGTTCTTCCACTGCCTGGCTCCCGCTTATAATGCCCAGTTCCAGGGCAGCCGGAAGGGACGCAGGGTTTGGATTTCCGGCAGCCCGGTACGAGGCAGTATAACGGCGGGCAAGTTCCCTGTCCCCAATAAAAGGAACAGCCATATATGCAAGCTGCGGATCGGTATCTATAAGGACAGGAAGACGGCGCAGGGCCAGATCAATTGCCGGACCCAAATCGTTTCTTGCATCTTCCCGTGCAGCAAAATTAAATAAAAGCCGTACCGGATCTGTTTCCCGGGGGAAGCGATCCATGATTATTGTTAAAGTCCTGATAAATTCGCTTTCTTCTCGATAGGATTGAGCCAGGCCCCTCAGGGCAAGTAGGCGCTGGTACTGTACTTCATAACGCTGGGGATTACAGCGTTCAAGTACCTGTAAGGCTTCTTCAAAACGCCGCAGTTGTGTTAGGCTTTGAGCTTCCAAAAGACGGGCATCTTCGGCATTGTAATACTCCCAGCGGTTTGTTTCCAATGCAAAGCGGCAGGCTTCCAGAATGCTAAGGCGGGAGCGGCCTTCTGTTGAACGAAGCATAGCCAAAAAGTACGAAATATCCGAAGATCCAGCGGCAAAGTCCGCTCCCCGCTCCAGGACAATAAGGGCTTCGGCAGTTCTGCCTGCATCATATTCTCTTTGCGCCCATTCCATATAACGCCGGGCAATGGCAGCATCACCGGTATCTGAAAAAACCGGAGAATCTGCAGGAACCGGCGCCATAATAGGCCTGTCTCCCCCAATAGACTGAGCCCACAGTAATAACGGAGCAGAAAACAGCCAAATAAGCAGAACCGGTATTCTCATTATTATACAGTATACTGGTTATTTGCTTATTTCGCTAGGCAGATATATTTACAAAAATATTACAGGATAAAACACCAAATGAAGCAGTGCTGAAATTAGGCAAAAAATGCCAATAATTTTTTTGTGTTTAATAACAAGAGCAGATATCCTTCCCGCGATTCCCCGGGATGGTATTGTGTCATCACCAAAATCATCTGAAAAATCAGCAGTATTTGCTGCTGTTTTTCCCGGGAAATATTGCAGGATTAAGATGCAACCGCCGGCTAAACCAGCAAGAGCAGGAAATAAATCCCCCACGACAGGGATATTTTCTGTCACCGGCGAAAGTATTTTTAATATACCGGTTGTAAAGGCTAAAATGCCTATACCAAGCCTGACTTTTTCATTATTTAGGCTAAATGACCATCCTTCGGTTTCGGTATTATTATTTCCCACAACCAGTATATATCCGGTAAGCGCATTGAACAGTATTGACATAAAGTAGGCCTGAAGCATATTAAAAATATAACATATAAGTATCTTTTAATAAACTGCCTTTTATACTACACTTGCCCTAGCGCATGAACACTTTACACGATGTCTTAAAAAAGACCATGGCTGTAATGATAATTATCGCTTCCCTTTCTTTAGTTATGATTTCTTCTTATATAGGGGGGCTTTTTACATTTATTGAATATAAACTTTTTGATCTTAGGGTTGTACTATTTGCACGTTATTCCCGGCCTTCGGACGATATAATCCTTATTCTTTTGGATCAGGAGAGTCTTGACTGGGCTCACAGAGAACGCGGATGGGGATGGCCCTGGCCCAGGGCCGCTTACGGAGAGATAGTTGATTATCTAAATCTTGGCGGAGCAAATTCCATTGCCTTTGACGTTTTATTTACTGAACCATCGATTTATCGTAATCCCCGGCAGGATGACATAATCGATCATGCTATCAACAGCCTTGAAAGTGCCCAGACTGCCATCACTCAAGGAAATGTCTTGGCAGCCGTTCCTTCATTTAGGGAACTGGCAGACAGCCTGCACGAACTGAATGCAAGAGTAGATGATGCAGCTTTTGTCCAGGCAGCAGAAGATTTTGGAAGGGTTGTTCAGGTTGTAATGTTCAGTACACAGACCGGAAATGCATCTTCCTGGCCTCAGGACATCGATTCTCCGCTTTTTATACTGCACAATTTTGAAAAAATTCGGACAGAATATGAAAGATTAAACCAGAATTTTGAACAAAGCAATCAGATGATGGCGCTTTTCCCCATTGAAGAACTAAAAAAATCTGCCGGGATCATCGGCAATGTATCGGGATGGCCGGATTCGGATTATATCTTCCGGCGGACAAATCTTTTTTCTATTTTTGACGGCAAGGCTGTGCCTGGTCTTTCTGCCGCTTCGCTCCTTCC